>ENA-OUPA01000739-OUPA01000739.1-human-gut-metagenome-genome-assembly--contig:-NODE-739-length-19080-cov-7.2349_pt1 | contig 19080 bp, 15 predicted proteins | sample MGYA00237939_ERZ548770 | MGnify/ENA primary metagenome ERZ548770 (study PRJEB26490, sample SAMN05356877) | human gut metagenome | biome: terrestrial biome; feature: human-associated habitat; material...
TTTTTCAAGAATCCCGTGTTCGCCGACAACGACGATTTCATCGGCGTTCTTGATGGTGGAAAGGCGGTGCGCGATGACCAGCGTTGTGCGTCCCTTCGCCAGACGGTCAAACGCCGCCTGAATCTTGCGCTCGGTCGCCGTATCCAGTGCGCTCGTCGCTTCATCGAGAATCAGCACGCGCGGGTTTTTCAGGAAGATGCGCGCGATGGAAACGCGCTGCTTCTGTCCGCCGGAGAGCATGATGCCGCGCTCGCCGACGATGGTTTCGTATCCGTCCGGCATCGCCATGATGTCGTCGTGAATCTCCGCCATCTTTGCCGCTTCGACGACTTCTTCCATCGTTGCGGACGGTCTGCCGTATCGAATGTTGTCCAGATTCGTACCGGCAAAGAGGAAAACATCCTGCTGAACGATGCCGATGTTGCTGCGCAGGTCGGCGAGCTTAATCTTTCGGATATCCGTGCCGTCGAGCGCAATGCTGCCGGAGGAAATTTCGTAGAAGCGCGGAATCAGCTGGCAGAGCGTCGATTTGCCGCCGCCGCTCTGACCGACCAGCGCCAGCATTTCGCCGGGCTTGATATGCAGGTTGATGTGGGAAAGCACGTCGCCCTTGCCCTCATCATAGGCAAAGGATACGTCCTTGAACTCGATATCGCCGTCTACATGGTCAAGCGGGACAGCGTCCGGCGCATCGACGATATCCGGATTCTCGTGCATGATGGCGCGGAAACGCTGGAAGCCCGCCATGCCCTGCGTGAACTGCTCGGTGAACTGCGTCAGCTTGCGAATCGGGCTTTGTACGCTGGCGACATACATGTTGAACGTGACCAGCGTGGCGATATCCATCTTGTTTTTCATGATGAGGTAGCTGCCGACGCAGATGACCGACAGGCTCATCAGGTTCATCATAAGCTCCGTGCCGGAGAAGAAGCCCGCCATCACGCGGTAATAGCCCTGCTTTGCGCCGACATACTCGTTGGTGCAGTGGGAAAATTTGTCGATTTCCTCATCCTCATTGCCAAAGGCCTTGGCGACGCGGATGCCGGAAATCGAGCTTTCAATTTCCGCGTTGATGCCCGCCGTGCGGCGCTTGACCTCGCGGGAAACCTTCATCATGTTGCGGCGGCGCGTGGCGACGAAGATGACAATCAGCGGCACGGCAATCATCAGCACGAGAGCAAGCGTTTTCTGGATTCGCCAGAGGATGATGAACGAGCCGGTCAGCGTGACCAGCGATATGAACAAATCTTCGGGACCGTGGTGCGCCAGCTCGGTGATGTCAAACAAATCCGTCGTCACGCGGGACATGAGCAGACCTGTTCGATTTTTGTCGTAGAAGCTGAAGCCCAGCTTCTGCATATGCGCAAAGATTGCCGCGCGCATATCCGCCTCGATGTGAACGCCCGTCAGGTGTCCCAGGTAAGTGACAATCCATTGGGCAATCGTGCGCAGGATGAACAGACCCAGCATCGCAAGCATTATGAGGATGAACGTGCGCAGAGCCTGATTGGGAATATAATCGTAAAGCACCTTGCGCGTCACGACGGGGAAGGTGATATCCACCAGCGCGATGATGAGCGCACAGAACATGTCCAGCAGGAACATGCCCATGTGCGGCTTGTAGAACGCGGCAAATTCACGCAGTGCGCCGCGCTTGGGGGCTGCCTTTTCCTCAAAGGCAGAGAGTGTTTCTTTGTTGTCTTTCATGGCGATGCTCCTGTCTGATCATAATCGGGGGGACAAAACTTACGGAAGAAATAAAAATGAGAAGCAAATATACTGATCATAATCGGGGGATAAAACCCTTATGATGTCTTTAAATCACCGGACGTATCCATTTGCCGGAACGCATGTGCGTGATGTAGGCGATGCACTTAAAGACGTCTTCGGACAAATACATGATGAGATACGTCATCGGCACGCTCAGGCGGAAAACAAGACCTGCCGCCGCTGTCGCAGGCAGACCGATGAGGTACAGCGTGATGCAGTCGATCACCAGTCCATAGCGCGTATCGCCGCCTGCGCGGAAAACACCCATGACAAGTATGGCCGGAATGTTGCGCAGTGTCATCTCAAAGGCGTAAATGGTCAGCACCGAAAGCGCATCCTCGCGAACAGCCTGCGATATGCCGAAGAGCGAGAGCAGCGGCTCGCGAAGCAGCAGCATCGCCGCGCCGGACACAACGGAAATGCCGATGACCAGCTCGACGTGGCGGCGGGCGCAGAGCTTTGCCAGCGGAATATCGCCCCTGCCGATATAGCCGCCAATCATCACCGCGCAGGAGGAGCAAAGCCCCATGACCGCGACGCTCATCAGCTCTTCAATTGTGCGGACGACCGTAATGGACGCATACGCACCGGTTCCCATGTGACCGTAGACTGAGCTGTACATCAGGTTACCCAATGCCCACATGGTTTCGTTGAGCATTGCAGGCGTGCTGACGACGGCAAAATCGCGAATGAAGCTGCCGGTGATGCCGCGCAGCGCGCTCAAACCCGTCCGCAGAAGCGTCTTTTTCGCCAGTCCTGCGCCGTAAACGACCAGCGCGTTGACGATGGCGGAAATCAGCGACGCAATCGCCGCGCCCTGTACGCCCAGCGCGGGGAAGCCGCACAGACCGAAGATGAGCAGCGCGTTGAGCACAATATTCACGGCGACGGATATGAGCGACCCCACAAAGGGGATCATGACTCTGCCCGTGCTTTGCAGCAGCGTGCCGCCGCCGCGCGTCAGCGCGAGGAACGGGTAGCTGATGGCGATGATGCGCAGATAGGACGCACCCAGCGTAATCGTTTCCGCATCAGAGGAGAACAGGCGGACGACCGCCTCCGGAAACAGCAGAGCGATGAGCATGAACAGCGCGGACGCTGCCTGCGTGCCGACGGTCATCAAGCCGTATGTCCGATGGATGCCCGCGGTATCGTCCGCACCGTAATACTGCGCGATGAACACGGACGCGCCGCTTGCAAAGCCAAAAAAGACGATGGTTAAAAACCACGTCCATTTTCCCGCCATGCCGACCGCTGCCAGCGGCATATCGCCCAATACGCCGATCATCAGCGTGTCAATCAGCGTAAAGGAGGACGCCAGCAGGTTTTGCAGCGTAACGGGAATGGCGATGGAAAGAAGTGTTCGGGTAAAACCGGGAGGTGTCTTTTTCATGGCTTTATGCTCCGGCGAGAACCTGAAAAACAGGACTGTGCTCTGTGACGAAGGGCCCGTCCTGCATGAAGAAGAGCATCCCCGTCACGGGGGTTTTCAGCACTTCGCGGACAGAGCCGTCGCAGGGATTGATAACGAAGGCGAGCTGCTCCCCGCGGCGGACATGCGCTCCCGCGAATTTGACCCGACGCAGAAGCCCCGCGCTGGTCGCGGAAACAGAGGTCATGTCCTCGTTGGTGATGATGGTCGAGGAATGACCGGGAGCGGTTTCGCTTTGGATGACGCCGCGGCTGTTGAGGAAGCGGATGATGGAGCGGAGCGTCTGGTCGGCGGCAGCTTCGTCGATTTCGCGGGTCTTGCCGGCGTAAAGAGAATATGCCTGCGTGCCGCAGAGCTGCCACGCATAGTTGAGGGTCGTCTGGTCATAGTTGCGCGGGGCGCGCACATAGACATAGGGAAGACCGAACTCGCAGCCCAGCTCAGGGTTTTGCCTGCCGGTATTCATCATGCGCACATGCGGAATGAACGAGCCGGGCTGATAGAAGCTGGTCAGCTGCACGCCGTAACGATAGTGCTTGAGCCGTTCGAGCAGCGCACCGGCGATTCGCTCGGTCGTCGAGCCGGTGAGATCGCCGGGGAAACGGCGGTTGATATCCATATTTTCCGGTTCCCACAGGCGGGAGCCTTCGTTCATAGATGCGCCGATGGCGGTCGGAACGACCATTACGCTTTTTCCGGGCTGAATGCCGCCCGCCTTTTCGACCTCGCGCAGGAAGGAGACCAGCCGTGCGCAGACATACAGCTGCTGCACCTCGTCGCCGCGCAGCGCACCGACGACGGCGCAGGTCTTTTCGCCCTTGCCAAAGCGATACGCCATGATGTTCATGTCGTTCCGAAAGTAGGACGAAACGGTGAACAGGATATCCTTTTTCATGCCTGCTCCTTTCTGATGCGCGCGATGAGCGTGCCCGGATAAACTGCCGAATAGCTTCTCTGGCTGAATACAAGCCCGCTGCAGGGAGCTTTGATTTCCTCGCGGGCGACGCCTTCCAGCGCGTCGATGACCGTACCCAGCACCTGACCTGCCTGGACATGCGTGCCGAGAAAATCCTCCGGCACATAGACGCCCGGATATTCGCAGGCGACGCGGCAGACATCCTCCTGAGAGAGGACGGTCGGGATGGCTTCGTTCTGCGTGGGGGCATTCTGAGCCTCGCCTGTCCAGATGCCCATTTCCCTGAGCTTGCAGAAGATTCCCTCGACGACCATCTCGGCAATCTCCTGCGGCATGCGGCGGCGTTCGTCTGCCTCCAAAATGACTGCGTCCGTTCCGGCGTCGCAGAGCGCGCCCGTCAGCGACGCGGAGAAGGAGCCTTTGTCCGGATAGACCCAGATGAGCTGAGGACGCAGGGCGCGGACGCGGGGAATCAGCCTGTCGGCGTCCTTCGCGCTGACGCGAACCTCGTAAAGCTCGCTCTTGTTGCGCGCGCTGGCGTGGATATCCAGAACGAGATCCGCGCCGGACATATCCTGAATAATCTGCCAGCACAGGTATTCAAGCGGCGTACCGTCCGGAGAACCGGGGAAAGCGCGGTTCATATCCAGCCGCGTAGCGGAGGGAACCATGCGGTGGGCAATATCCAGACCGAGCGGGTTGAGCATCGGATAGAAATCCACCACGCCGTTGAGTGCATTCGGGTTGGCGGCTATGCGCTGTTCAATGCGGTAGACGATGAGCTGACCCATCATTTCGTCGCCATGCGTGCCGGTTGCGATACAGACACGTCCGGCGGATGCGCCCTCCGTGGCATAGCGGCAGCGTTTGATGCCCCATCGTTCTTCAATGGGCAGCGCGACGTCCGCGATTGTCGTCATCTCTTTATGCAAAGCGATTCCTCACTTTCTCTTGCTTCGTGCATCGGGCGGATGCTGTTTTGCATAAATTCAAAACACACCCGCCCGTTTCCTGCTATGATGCTATCACAAACAGAGGGTTTTTGCAAGTGAAAGCAGGGGGATTTCCTATATGGAAAATGCGTTCTGAAGGACTTGAACGATTTTAGATATGGCTCTATACAGGAAGATATGATATAATAAAACGAAAAACGTCTGATTCACCGGAATAACGTCCGGCAGCAAAGCAAAAGGAGAAAGACCATGAAGATTGGCCTGTTTACGGATACATTTTATCCCGAGATCAACGGCGTAGCGACGTCCTGCCTGACGCTTGAGCGCGAATTGACCAAACGGGGGCATGAAGTCCATGTCTTTGCGCCGAAGTGCAAGGGATGGGAGGATAATCAGCGGGAGAATATTCACTACCTGACCAGCAAGCCCTTTGTCGCGCTTAAAGACCGAAACATCGCCATCCCGACGCCGAATATCTCGCAGGAAGCGACCAGCATCGACTTTGACGTCGTTCATACCAACAGCGAATTTGTGATGGGCTATTTCGGGCGTTACGTTGCCGATACGCTCGGCTGCGCAATCGTCCATACCTATCACACCATCTGGGAGGATTATACCTATTATCTGACTCATGGCGTAGCGGATGACACGGTGCGCAGGATTACGCGCAAGTATTCCCAGTGGTGGTGCAATCGGGTTGACCGCGTCATCACCCCGACGGAAAAGACGCTCGACCTTCTGCGCCAATACGGTGTGGATGCGCCGATTGACGTTATTCCCAGCGGCATGGATATCGCCCGCTTTTCGCCCGAACGTCACGACCATCAGGAGCGCATGGATGCCCGACGCGAATGCGGTCTGCCGGAGGATAAACGGCTGCTGCTCAACATCGGGCGCATCGCGAGGGAGAAGAACCTCGATCAGATTATGCGCGTGTTCCCCAAGCTGCTGGAGGTTTGTCCGGATGTGCATTTCGCCATCGTTGGAGAAGGCCCGCTTCGGGAGGATTTGCGGCGCATGGCGGAGGAGCTGGGCGTTTCCGATTCGGTCACGCTCGTGGGACCCAAGCCATGGGAGAAGATTGACCGATACTATGCGATGGGCGACGTGTTTTGCAGTGCGTCCCATTCGGAAACGCAGGGGCTGACCTATGTGGAGGCGATGGCTTCCGGTCTGTGCGTCTGCGCGGTCAACGACCCCTGTTTGAACGGCGTTATCGAGGACGGCGTGAGCGGCATCCTTTCGGGGGACAGCGACGAGGAGCTGCTGGCGGCACTGGTTCGCGCGTTTGGCGACGAAGGACGGCGCATCGCCGAGACTGCCGCCGATTACGCCAAGCCGTTCGGCACGGAGGCGTTTGCCCAAAAGGTTGAAATCAGCTACGGCAAGGCGATTGAGGATCATCGGATATGAGCATCCTGGAACAGCTTTACGCCTTGCAGGATACCGGATACGCGGATTTTCAGAGCGGACTCGTCCCGAATATCCCGCGGGAGCGGTTCATCGGCGTGCGCATGTCCAATATGCGTAGGCTCGCCAAACAGATGGCAAAGGAAGATGCCGCGCAGGCGTTCATGGCGGCTGTTCCGCATACCTATTATGACGAAAACATCCTGCATGCGCTGCTCATCTGCGAAAAACGCGATTACGAAGCCTGCGTTCAGGCAATCGACGCGTTTCTGCCTTACGTCGATAACTGGGCGGTCTGCGATATCCTTTCCCCTAAGGCGCTTTCAAAAAACAAACCCGACCTGCTCAATCACATCCGCCGCTGGATAGCTTCAGCGCATCCCTACACCTGCCGCTTCGGCATGGAGATGCTGATGACGTGGTTTCTGGATGCAGACTTTCAGCCCGAATATCTGGAGCTTCCCGCTGGCGTCCATTCGGAAGAATACTACGTCCGGATGATGATCGCGTGGTTTTTCGCCACCGCGCTGGCAAAGCAGTGGGACGCTTCCATTCCGTATTTGCAGCAGCCGCGGCTTGACCGCTGGACGCATAATAAGACGATTCAAAAAGCAATCGAGAGCTATCGCGTTCCACAGGAACGAAAGGCATATCTGAGAACGCTGAAAGTGTAATAGACGATAAAAGACCCGCCCCTCGGAAAGAGGAGCGGGTTTTTATCAATACTTGAGCTTCTGTGTCATTTCCCAGCCTTCGTTGATGGCTTCCTGATGGCTGACGGCGTAGGAGCCGATGCTCTCAGCCTTGCTCATCGGAATCGGGAAGTGTACGCAGAGGTGACCGGCGAAGTTGTTGCTGGTCAGGTGCTGCGGGGAGTGCGGCACGTCGTGGGTCGAGCCGATGTAGGTCTTGCCGTCGGAGAAGGTGACCCATACGGCTTTCGGCGTCCACGTCGTCTTGTTGCCGAACGCCTTGAGCATGATGGCGGTATCCTCGGCGGTCGCCGGCTCGGCGTCCATGTGCGCGTCCTTGGTCATGATGCGCAGCTTCCAGGAGTAGCCGGTGGAGAAGTCGTATACGGTGCAGTATTCGCCGTTGGCGTAGTTGCGGCGCCAGTTATAGAAGTTCTCATAGATGACGTTGTTCGCCATGCTCGGAGTCGGCGCGTTGGCATTGCCGTTGTTGTTGCCGATGACGCTGCTGCCGGAATAATCGGCGTTGATGGCGGCGAGGGTCTTTTTGCCCGCGATGCCGTCCGCCGTCAGTCCCTTAGACTTCTGATAAGCGATGACCGCGTCGGCGGTCTTTTCGCCGAAGTTGCCGGTCTTGTTGCCGGTATAGAAGCCCAGCGAGGTCAGCATGTTTTGCAGCTTGAGGACTTCGTCGTTCTTGGTGCCCTGCTGAAGGGTGATGGAGGTATTGAGCAGGGAAGAAGTGGAAGAAGAACTGCTGTTGCTGCCGGAAGAACTGCTCGAAGAGCTGTTGTTGCTGCTGCCGGAGGAGCTTCCGCCCTTCAATTTGCTGCTGATGGCGGCAAGCGTCTTTTCGCCCGCAACGCCGTCGGCGGAAAGTCCGTTCGCCTTCTGGAAGCTGTAAACGGCTTCTTTGGTCAGCGGGCCGAAATTGCCGGTAACGGAGCCGGTATAATAGCCCAGCGTTTTGAGGTTCTGCTGGAGCGTGCGCACGGCTTCGGACTTCGTGCCCTGCTTGAGCAGGGAAGAAGAAGCGGCGGACGACGAGGAGCTGTTCGAGGAGCTGCTGTTTGAGGAGCTGCTCGAAGAAGAATTGCCCAGTGCCGTGGCGATCTTGGCGAGCGTTTTGCTGCCAGCAACGCCGTCGGCGGAAAGCCCGTTCGCCTTCTGGAAGCTCATGACGGCGGCTTCGGTCTTGCTGCCGAAGTGGCCGCTGATCGTGCCGGAATAATAGCCGAGCTTGTTCAGATCCTGCTGGAGCTTGAGCACCGCGTCGCTGCGCATATCGTAGCGCAGGGTCGTTCCGCCGGAGAAAGAAACGGAAGAATTAGAGGAAGAAGCACCGGAGGAGGAAGAAGAACCGGCGGTATAGGTGATGCCGGCTGCTTCATACAGCGCAGCGCGCGTCGCTTCATCGACGACGCCGTTGTCCTCAAGCGCGTATTTCTTCTGGAATTTCTTGACGGCGGTTTCGGTTTTTTCACCGTAGTGACCGGTGATGCCGGCACTGTACAGCTTGAGCTGCTTGAGCGCGGTTTGAATGGTTGCAATTTCATCTGCCTCATCGCCAAGGCGGTAGCTCTGCGCTGAGGCGGTGACGCAGACGCACACCATGACAGCAGCCGCAAGGGCTGAAATCCATCTTTTGTTCGACGCACGGAATCTCATTTGGGCATGCGTCTCCTTTCATTTCAAGTATGTGACCATTTTATTACAACTTGTAACATTTGTCAAGCGAATTTTAATAAACCCACATTTTATTGAAACAATCGGAGGGCAAGTCGCTCAATCTGCATAGATTTCCGCCTGTATATGCCAAAAGTTCAGCTTTTGCGAAAGGGCGCGGAAAACAGCGGCGTATAGCGCAGAATGTCCTGCTCATCACGGGCACTTACATAGACATGCGCACATTCGGGCGAAAAGGAAAGCGGCGCGGGCGTCAGCGCGGCGAGCGTCTGCGGCGAGGTTTTGGCGTGGCGGGCGAGGGTGATATGCGGAGAAAAAGGTCCGGAATCGACGCTCAGCCCGCTTTGGGCGCAGTCGGCAATCAGCGCGTCGTGGAGCGCATCGAGCGTGGGAATGCTCTTGACGCGCAGAATCAGGATGGCGTTGTCCGGCTTGCCGAAATAGTCGGCAATCTCCAGCGTAAGCGTCGGGGCGGGAAAAGCGGCGGCGTGCTTTTGCAGGATGCGCTCTGCGTCGCTCAGCCGTTCGGGCGGGACTTCGCCCAGAAAGGCAAGCGTGATATGGTAGTTGGAAACCTCGGAATAACGTCCGGCTATGAGCGATTCGCTTTGACGGGCGATGCGGGCGGTTTCCTGCAAAACGAAATCGGGCAGGGACAGACCATAAAACAGTCGCATGGCGGCAGACCTCCTTTTGCCCTATTGTAACGGCTTTTCTTTGAGGAAGCAAGTATGGTATAATCGGGTCAAGAGAGGGTGATGGGCAATATTTACGCTTGATGAAATCAAGGAAGTCATTTCGGACGACGCCATGATGCGGCGGAGTGCATTCGGGAAGGACGCATTCGGGATGTCCGCATGGAGATGAAAGGCGCGGGCGTGATCCGCTATTCCTGTCGAATCAAGGGGCAGACAGGAAGCGTATACCAGACGTGGCTGGAGGAGGAAGACGGTCAGCTGACGACCGGATTCTGCACCTGTCCGGCGTATCAGAGGACGGAGTATGCCTGCAAACACATCATCGCGCTGTCGCTTGAGGTTTGGAACGAGTTCAACGCGGCACAGAAAAATCACGGCGGCTTGGATATCCTTGCGGCAATCCGGGAACAGAAAAAAGAGACGGAGCAGCTTCGCTGCAAAGCACTGGAGGAGGAGCGGCGCAGACGCGATGAGCTGTTTATTGATGAGCTTCTGCGCGGCGGCGAGGTGCTGCATGCGCAGGAGCTGGGGGAGGAAAAACAGGATATCCGCCTTCTGCCCGTCCTTACGCCTAAAATGGGCGGCGTGGATATGGAGCTGAAGGTCGGGCGCGGCAGAATGTATGTTGTCCGCAACCTGTGGGATTTTACCCGACGCATCCTGAAGGGCGAATATTTTTCCTATGGAAAAGGGCTGGCGTTCATCCATCATCATCTGCTCGGCGTCGCTTCAATTCAACTGGCAGAATGAGGCGGCGCGGTTTGCGCCGAGCCTGCCCTGTCAGGCATTGACGGGTACGGCGGCGACGCGTGCCCGACAGATTGCAGGGTGGCAGGACGGCGTTTTGGTGACCTCCTACGACCAGCTCAAGCGCGACGTGGAGGCCTATCGCGACATTGAGCTGACGCACGTCTTTCTGGATGAGGCGCAGTATATCAAAAACGCCGCTTCTCAAGCGGCGAAGGCGGTCAAAACGCTGAAAGCGGAGCATCGCTTTGCGCTGACGGGAACGCCGATTGAGAATCGGCTCAGCGAGCTGTGGTCCATCTTTGATTTCCTGATGCCGGGCTATCTGTATGCCTATAAAAAGTTCAAGACGCGGTTTGAGGCGCCCATCGTGGTGGAGGGCGATGAGCAGGCGCGGCATGACCTGCACATGATGGCGGCGCCGTTCATCCTGCGCCGCATGAAAAAGGATGTTCTGACGGAGCTTCCGGATAAGATTGAAACCGTGATGACCAGCGAGATGACCGCCGGACAGAGCCGGGTCTATCATGCGCATGCCGAACGGCTGATGCGTGAAGCGGAGAGCGAGATGGACAGTGCGCAGGGACGCATGAAGATTTTGGCAGGGCTGACGCGCCTGCGGCAGATTTGCTGTGACCCGCGGCTCTGCCTGGAGGGTTATACATCCGGAAGCGGCAAACTGGAACAGGCAATCGAGCTGGTTCGCGACATGGCGGCGCAGGGGCATCGCATGCTGCTCTTTTCGCAATTCACCTCGATGCTCGATCTGCTGGAAACGGCGCTGCACGAAGAAGGGCTTGAAACGCTGATGCTCACGGGAACGACCGGCAAGGAAGAACGCATGAGGCTGGTTGAGCAGTTTAACAGCGGACACATTCCGGTCTTTCTGATTTCGCTCAAGGCGGGCGGAACGGGGCTGAACCTGACCGGCGCAGATGTGGTCATCCACTATGACCCGTGGTGGAACACCGCCGCGCAGAATCAGGCGACCGACCGCGCCTACCGCATCGGGCAGACAAAGGGCGTACAGGTCTTTTCGCTGATTGCTTCCGGAACAATCGAGGAGCGCATCGTGCTGCTTCAGCGGGAAAAGAAGGAATTGAGCGACGGCGTGCTGCTCGGCAAGGATTCGCTGTTTACCGTCGATGCGTCGGCACTCAGGGAGATTTTGAAAGCGTGATATTCGCCGCGTCGATGAGCGACGCGCAGGCAAGCGGCTGTTCCCGGGCAAAGGGGGCAGCCGCTTCCCATAGGACGCGGGAAGCGTCGAGATAGCCCGCCTGCGGGCGCATGGCGTCGGCAAGGGCGAGCGCATGGAGCAAAAGCGCGGCGGGCGACGGCAGTTCCCCGTCATAGAGGGCGGGAATACGCGGGAAGAACGCCGCCGCGTCCTGCGGGGTGTGCATGGGCATGCCGTCGCGGGTTGTAAAGGCATGGAGCGCGGCGCCGAGCGTCCGCAGACCGCAGTCGAGATATTCACCCATGGCGTCATCCTGTCCGAGCGTCAGCAGCGCCAGAGCCAGCGCACCCGCCGCGCCGCACGTCGCCTGAGCGGAAAGGGCGCTGGTCGGCGAAACGGAGGGCGGAAGCACGGCGGGCATATTGCCCGCGGTCGGAAGCGCGATGAGAAAGGAAACGGCACGCTGAGCCGCCTGTATATAGCGAACTTCCCCAAGACGGCGACCGCAGAGCGCGAACACAGCCGCGGCAAGTGCGCAATCCTCGCTGAGAACATAGGGCGCGGCTTGCGGAAGCGCCCGTGCGGCGCGGGCATGCAGGAGTTTCGGCGTCACCCGCCGCAAAAACGCGGCGTCCTCCGGCGTGAGCGATGCGGGGAGCGTCGGCGTCAGCGGGGGTGTTTCGGGCGGCAGATCCGATACGGGCGAAAAGCGGCTGGGCGTGACATGCGGCAGAGCCGGCGCATGCTGGCGGCGCAGATTCAGCAGGCGGCAGGCGCGAAGCCCGTCCTCGTTGCCCAGCGCGGCGCAGACCTGTTCCGGCGTGAAGGCACAGCTTTCGCGGCTGACGGAAATCACGGGCGTCAGTGCGCCGCCGGACAGGGCGCAGGCACTGAGCATGAAATCCAGCACGCGGACGGCTTCGCTGCGCCTTCCGTTTTCCAGCAGCGTCAGAGCCAGAAGCGCGTTGACGCCGAGCGGCTTTTCGGGAACGAATACGCGCCAATCCGCCGTCAGCGTCGCGCGGAAGAACGAGCCATCCAGCGGGTCGTAGAGGTCAGAGGCGAGCATGGCGTCCAGCGCATGATTCAGCGCGGTGTGCGCCGAGCGGTTTCCGGCGGCGGCTTCATGCTGCAAAAAGCGCAGTACACAGGGAAGCGGATGCTTGATTGCGCCGAAACCGCCGTTGATGGAATCCTGCACGGCGGTCAGCGCACGGAACAAATCATGTGCGGCGTCGTGCGGCGAATAGGGCTTGCGCAGGGGCGGCACGCGGAAGGAGCGGATGACCTGCGCCGCCTGACCGGTCAGCGCGGGCAGGTTTTGGGAAAAACGCCTGTCCGCCTGAGAGAGCCAGACATACAGCCGTGACGCGTCGAGCGGAAAGCCCGCCGGCGGAAGCGGCGCGGCGAGAAACGGGCGCGTATCCTCAAGCAGCAGCGCACAGAGGGGAAGCGCACCCTCGCCCGAAAACAGCGCACCCGCCCTTTGGCAGAGCAGCTCGACATCCCTGCGCACGCCGGGATAGAGGTGAACCGGCACGGTGCGCTCGGCAATCTGCATGGAGAGCGAGACATCGGAAAGCTCGGGCGGCTGTTCCGCGATGACCAGAAACACGGGAACGTGCCGCGTGCGGGCTTCATGGAACGCCTGCGCGGAAAAGGGCAGAAAGCGCACGGGTTCAGGCGGCGGGGCGGGCATGGAAACCGCCTGCGGCGGAACGGGAATAAAGGGCGGCATAGAAGAAACGCGCATGCGGATTCATCCTCCGGTTTTCGGTGATGATTTCAGCATGCGCGTTTTGATATGGAGTTATACGGCAGGGTTGCGCGAGACTGCCGGCTTGGGAGACGCAAGTATTCCCTGCGATGTTTGTCGCCTTGAATCCCGCACAGCGGGTGCGCGGCAGTTTAAATAAATAAGCATAAGCAAACTTAGTTTGAATAGCAAAATTAAGAAACTCAGCTATGCTTTCATTTGCGGAAAGGGCTATTCTCCCCCCCTTTTGGGGGGAGAATAGCTTTTTGTTTACAGTCTGATGATGCGCGAAGCGCATCGTTCGATTCGGCGTCTTGAAACCGCCGCGAAGCGGAGAAAGGGTGCAGGGAACGATGTTCCCTGCTGGGGTATGGGGCAAAGCCCCATCGGTTTCCCTCGCCTTCCGTTATTTCTCCCGCCGGAAGGGCCAGCTCGCTTCTTCCAGCGTGATGTCGCGGTGAGATACGCTGACCGGCTGCCCCAGTGCGCGGAGGTGTGCGCCTAATGCCTCGCTGATGGCGACGGAGCGGTGCGCGCCGCCCGTGCAGCCGATGGCAATCATCAGCCGACGCTTGCCTTCCCGCTGATACAGCGGCAGAAGGTAATCCACCAGCTCGTAGAGATGGCTCAGGAACTCGCGGGTTTCTTCCTTGCCCAAAACGTAATCCCGAACGGGAGCTTCCAGACCCGTGTACGCGCGAATCTCCTTGATGTAAAACGGATTGGGCAGGAAACGCACGTCAAAGACCAAATCGCTTTCCCGCGGGATGCCGCGCTTGTAGCCGAAGGACATGATTTCCGTGCGCAGAGTCGCCTGATTTTCACCGTCGGCAAGCAGCTCGTCTACACGTGCGCAAAGCTCCCTGGGGCGCAGTCCGCCGGTGGAAAGCACATAATTGGCGCGCTCGCGCAGGGGCTGGAGCATCTCGCGCTCTTTGGCAATCGCCCGCTCAAGACTGGTTCCGTTTTTCATCAGCGGATGATCCCGCCGAGTTTCCTTATAGCGGTCGATGAGCGTTTCTGTGTCCGCCTCCAAAAAGAGGATGGAGATGTCGTGACTGTCGCCGCTCTGGTCGATGGCGTTGATGACGGCTTCCGCGTTGAACAGCGCACCGCTGCGGGAATCGACGCCCAGCGCAACGGGGGTATCCACCTCGACCTTTTCGCAGAGCGTAAAGGCGGGCGCGAGCAGCAGCGGCGGAATGTTATCCATGCACTGGTAGCCGTTATCCTCCAGATGGCGCAGGATGCTCGTCTTGCCCGCGCCGGAAAGTCCGGTGACAATCAAAAATCTCATTGCTTTATCCTTCCTGTATAAAAGGCTGTGCAGGGCTGCCGCTCAGATTCGCCTGAGAGACTTTCTTCTTTGCTCCGCAGCGGAGAAAGGGTGCGGGGAACGACGTTCCCTGCCGGGGATTGGGGCAAAGCCCATCGCATGCCCTCAGTCCTCTCCCAAAATTCGAACCTCCGGCTCCAAATGAACGCCGAACTGCTCAAAGACGCGCTGCTCCACCTGACGCATCAGCTCCAGAATATCGCTTGCCGTTGCGCCGCCGATGTTGACGATGAATCCGGCGTGCTTTTCGCTGACCTGTGCGCCGCCGACCGTCAAGCCGCGCAGACCGCAGTCGTCGATGAGCTTGGCGGCGAAATATCCCTCCGGACGCTTAAAGGTGCTGCCCGCGCTCGGATAATTCAGCGGCTGCTTTTCCCGACGCATGGCGGCGCATTCCTCCATCCGCGCACGAATCGCCTGCGGGTCGCCCGCCTTCAGGGACAGCGTGACCTGCGCGGCGACGACGTTAGCGTCCATCAGCGCGCTGTGGCGATAGGAGAAATCCAGCTTGTCAGCGGAATAATGAATCGGCTTTCCGTTGTGCAGCGAAACGCAGTCCACAGAGGAAACGACCTGCGCCAGCTCTGTGCCGTATGCGCCCGCGTTCATCACCACGCCGCCGCCAATCGTGCCGGGAATCCCCGCCAGCTCTGCCATACCGCAAAGTCCCTCATCCCGCGCGAACGCGGCGATTGCGCCCAGCGGTGCGCCCGCCTCGGCAATCAGGTCGTCCCCGACGCGGCGGATGGCGGACATGGCAGAGGAAATGCGCAGAACCAGCCCGCGGATGCCGCCGTCGCGAACGAGCAGATTGGAGCCGCAGCCGATGATGGTCACGGGCACGTCCGCTTTTTTCGCGGCGCTCAGCGCAACGGGAATCTCGTCCGCCGACGCGATATTGACCAGCACATCGGCAACGCCGCCGACGCGGAATGTGGTATACTGCGCCATCGAAGCGCGGGGAATGATGCGCTCCGGCGCAAAATTAGCCTGAACGAGCGACTGAATCAGGACATCCATCCATGACCCTCCTGCTGACTAAAAAACTCTGCGCTTATTGTACCCCAATAAACGGCGTTACACAAGAGAAAGCGCAATTTGACAAAAAGAAATCGCCCGTACAGCCTATGCAGCCGGCGGGCGGGGGTGAAAAAACGTTTACTGCGCAATCTGCCTTCTGACGCCGTCCTCGCTGACGACGGTCAGGGGCGCGTTCTCACCGGTCAGGCAGAGCTGCTCGCCGGAGGAAAGCCCAAGCACCTCGCGCATGGCGGCAAGGTCAGCGACCTGATAGGTCGCCTGAATGTAGAAGTCAAAATCAGCCAGAACGATTTCCGTGATGCCGACGCGGTTGAATACGTCGATGACATGCTGGTCGAGCTGAAGCATCAGCCCGCCGTCGCGGTTGCCCTGACGGATGCACAGGCGGATATCCTTTTCGCCGCCGGTCTGCGCCGCGCAGAGCTTTTCCTGAAAGGTCACGCCTTCGCCGTCGGGCGTATACAGGCGCAGGTTCAGCATCAAGCCGCCGATGCGCGCCTGATAGAGCCAGCCGTCGTAAGCGGAAACGCCGAGATAGGCGCGCCGCCGTCCGAACTCATCGAGTTGACCGGCGTCTTCGCGGCGGGGCGTAAACTGAACGTCCTGCTGGGTGGAAAGGGTAAGCGGCGCGGTTTCTCCCGCCAAAGCGCAGGCGGGAAGCGTGAGCAGCGCGGCGCAGAGCATGGCAGAGGCCAAACGGTTTTTGCGGCTCTTCACGGATATCGTTCCCTTCTTATGTGATGTCAATCAATGGATTCAAACCCTTCGGGGATGGGCGTTTCATGCGGGTTGACGCCGATCCAGTAAACGGGTGCGCTTGCCTTATAGGTATCGGTATACTTCTTTTCGCGGGAAATTTCAAGTCCCTTGCTGTCCATCGTGACCAGATAGACATCGACGATATAGCCTTCGCGTCCGTTGCTCTTGACGTCGGTTTCGTCGTCATAGAAGACATGCTCGCCGGTCGTGTCCTTTTCATAGGTCGGCTCGGGCAGGGGGATGGTTTCGACAACCTGAGAGACGAGCTTATAGGTGTAACCGTTCGGGTCGGGGCGGCCGTAGATGGTGAAGCGGCTGTGGTAATAGCCCTTGACCTTGACAAACTCGGTTTCGATATAGATATCCGAGTTGGTGTTGTTGGTGAATACGAAGTCGTAACGGTCGTCGGAAACGGTCGCGTCCAGTCCCTTCTCCACGTAGCTGGAGGGGATGGCGTGCGGCGTGCGCTTGTTGACGGTCAGACCGGCGTTGACCACGGCGTTATACAGCGTCGAGGATACCTGACAGATGCCGCCGCCCGTACCCAGAACATAGTTGCCGTAGGCGATTTCAAGCGCCTGCTGATAGCCGTTGGCAACGGTGCGCTTGCCCGCGACCTTGTTGAAGGAGACGGATTCGCCGGCTCTGATGACAAGGTGGTTGAACTTCTCCGTGCCAAGGCGGACATTCTCTGCTCGCGCCTCGGCATATTCGCCGGACTTGCCGACGGTGGTTTCGTAAGAGCTGAGCTTGACAATCTGCGCTTCCAGCTGAGCGCGGGTGATGGTCGCCTGAACGGGCGTCGGGGAGAGAACGACGATGCCGCTTACCAGCGTATCGACCATGGTGCAGATTCTTTCGTTCAGTCCGGTGATATCCAGCGTCTGCCCCGGAATGTCGTCCGTATAGGAGAACGGGGGCCACTTGCTGTCGTCCTGAACCCGCGTCGCGCTGACGGCGGGCTGATCGACCTCGGCTTTAATCTGGTTGAGAATCTGGTTGACCTGACTGAGGTCATAGGTCAGCGTCGTATAGCGCATGGCAGGCTCTGCTTCAAGGGCTTTGACCTGCTCATAGCGCGTGGAGGATGACCCCGTATGTCCGATCGCCCAGAGCTGGTCGAGCTGGTCGGCGATGTCATACTTCATGTTCAGGCTGTCGCCGGTGATATCCCAGCTGCGTCCGTCCTCGGTGCGCAGGGTGATGCGGAACGAGGAGATGAGCGACTGCACCTGCTGGGTGACGACCGCCGCCGCTTCGTCGAGCGTCTTGCCCTCAAGCGGAATGTCGTTGACGAATATATTCGGATAGAACACGCCGTCGCCGCGGTCGAGCGTCTGCTTGATATTCACGAGCCGGCTTCCGGCTTGTACGCCGACGACCAGCAGCACGACGGCGATGACGGCGCAGAGCGAGCCGATGACCGTCCGGCGAATCTTGCGTGCGCGGCGTTCCCGTGCCTTTTTGCTCATCGGGCGTTTCTTCGCGGGCTTTTTTGCGGGCATCTTTCGGGCAGGTGCTTTTGCTTTTTTCGGCTCCTCGTCGGTGCGCCGCTCGGAAGCGGTTCTCTCGGCGGATGAACCGCGCTTCATCATCAGGATATCCTGACTTTCCTGCGTTCCGCGGGTGCTTGGGCGGGCTGCTTCAGCGCGGGGAGAAGGCTCCGCTTTCTTTTTTGTTCGACGAGAGGCGGCGCCGCTGGTATCGGAAACCATCCAATCCGGCGTGTCCTGCTCGTTGCCCACGATGATGCGCAGCGGCTCTTCCTCCGGAATGGGCGCGGCAGAGGGACGGCGTCTGCGGTGCGGGGTCTGGCGATCATCTGACATGGGCATCACCTCCTTGATTAAGTGAAAAGCGGGGAAATGCTCCCCGCCGGTGCATCATAATATGCCATACTCTATCATACTTCATTTTTGAGCTGTACGCAAGTTTTTTTTGACTTCCGAAGAATTGCGCAAAAAAATGACCGCGGGCGCAAAACGCCGGAGCTTGGCGGACTTTGACGGGCTGCAAGTGTATTCCGGCGGAACAAAGCGGTCGGGGTGCGCATAAGCTGATTCGGAGAGGAAAACCCCTCCCTCTCATATAAACGTAAGGAGGCTCTGTTTTCTTGCGCGACCGGGAAATTCTTCAGCGAGGAGGGTTTATGGAAAAACCTTGGAGTGAGATTATGCGCTGGCTCGCCGCGGCTGTGGGCGCGGTTGTCGGGCTGTTTATGCAAATGCCGACAGCAGTCCGGCTGCTGATGCTGCTGATGGTGCTGGATTATTTCAGCGGCGTAGGCGCGGCGGTTCTGGGCAGAAGCAAAAAGAGCGACACCGGCGCATTGAGCAGCAAAGTCGGTTTCATCGGGCTGGCGCGCAAGGCGATGATTTTGGGCATTGTGCTGCTGGCGGCTGTGCTGGACCGCGTGATGGGCAGCGCGGCGTGTACGGGCGCGGTAACACTGTTTTATATCGTCAACGAGTCGCTGTCCATTCTGGAAAACGCGGTGCTGCTCGGTGTGCCGATTCCGGAAAAGCTCAGGCAGACGCTGGATATAGCGAAAAAAGGAAAAGGAACGGAAGCGGACGGAAGCCGGAAGATTTAAAGCATACGGCTTAAAATAAAAGCAGGGGCTGTCAAGCTAACGACACCGATATTTCGAGAATAAAACGAAGTATTTGCGCCCGAAGGTTTCCAAAGGGCGACCGGAAAGCCC
>ENA-OUPA01000741-OUPA01000741.1-human-gut-metagenome-genome-assembly--contig:-NODE-741-length-18989-cov-5.00217_pt1 | contig 18989 bp, 16 predicted proteins | sample MGYA00237939_ERZ548770 | MGnify/ENA primary metagenome ERZ548770 (study PRJEB26490, sample SAMN05356877) | human gut metagenome | biome: terrestrial biome; feature: human-associated habitat; material...
CTCCCGACGAACCCACGAAACCGGACGAACCCACACCCACTGTGCCTCAGACTGGCGGCAGCCGGGCAGCTCTTTGGGTGGGTGCGGTGCTCATCCTGACCCTGGGCGGCTTGGGTATCACCCTGATTCTTCTGAAAAAGCAAAACAAACTGTAATGTGACGGAGGGCCGCACCTACGGCCCCTCCTACTTTTGAAAACTATGAAAAAAGAAATATTGATTGTGTTGAGTGTAGTGCTGGTGGTGGTCATTGTGGCCTGTGGGCTGTGGCTGGGCTACTACGCTGTAGACTCTCAGCACCAAAAGCAGACCTACGAAACCCTGGCGAAAGATTTCTTACTGGAGGAACCGAAATCCAGCCTATCCTTGGAAGATAATTCTTCTGGCGAATCCTCTGCCGCTGGGGAAACGATGGCCACCTTGACCACCGTGCCGCCCCGCCATGATTTGGCCGCCCTGCAAGCCGAAAATTCCGACTGCGTGGGCTGGCTCACCATTCCGGACACCACCGTGGACTACCCCGTGGTGTGGACACCTGCCGACCCGGAGCATTACCTTCGCCGGGACTTCTACGGCAATTCCGCCAGCGGCGGCACTCCCTTTCTGGATGGACGAAATCAGGCCCGGGCAGAGGGGCAAAATCTCATCCTCTACGGCCACAACATGTTGGATGGCACTATGTTCAAGCCGGTGCTCCAGTACCTGACACCCAACTTCCGTCAGACTCACCAGGATATCTACCTGGAACTGAACGGCGCCCAATATCACTACCAGGTGATCGCGGCTTTGGAGACCAGCACTCGTTCGCCGATGTACGTCTACACAGACTTGAGCGGTGCCGCTGAGATGGAGGATTTCCGCGCCATGTTGCTGGAGGAAACCGGCTTGGATGCCATCCCCCAGGCGGAGGGCTACCTGACCCTCTCCACCTGCAACAACCAGGGTGGGAACAGCCGGGTGTTGGTAATTGCCGTCCTTGTGGAGGAGGTGAGTACATGAAATGGCCGTTGAAAACGCAGTACCATGGTTCTGCGTTTTTGAGTCGTTGTGCGCATATCCCGGCAATTTCGGCCCCGGACACCAGTTAATGCGCGTTCCGGCAGAAAAAACGCATTCCAGAAAGAAAACGCATAGGAGTGACGCGATGCTACTAACAGACGAACAGTACGTAATCAAATGGCTTTCCCAGTATGGGCCGCTGCCCAAGGCACAGGTGGTGCGGCTGCTGCGGGACAAATCCCCAACCACCGCAGAACGGCTGCTGAACCGCATGAAGCGGGACCAGCGCATCGCCGATGTGGGGGACGGCTACTACCTGGGGCTGGACCCCTATTGCACCCCGGACCAGCGGGTCATCCTGGCGGTGTGGGTGCTGCTGCAATTCATCGACCGTGTGGAGCCCCTGGCCCATTATCCCGCCACCTATCCCAGCCAGTTGTTCTTCCTCAAGGAGAACACCGGCTACGAGATTGTAGTGCTCTACGAGGGGGAGCAGCACCTGGCAAAGCTGCTCCATCCCCAGAAAGATTTGAAGTACATCTTTGTGCTGCCCAAGATTCAAATGGTGCACCAGCTTGTGCTGCCCCGGGCACCCTGCCTGTTTTCCACAGTGGAGTTCCAGGGGGAAGAGGAGCCTCAAGTCCACTTTTTTGCGGAGGAGGTGCGCGGCAATGGTACCGCCTAGCTTTCAAAAGACACTTTTCCAGTTGGAGAACAAGCTCCGTCAGCTGCAAACCCTGGAGCGGACAGTGCTTCAGGCTGCTGCTTTAGAAGATGAGAATGTGGCCTACTGCACAGCTTCTCAACTGGCGGACGCCTGCGAGCAGGCAGTACTCCTTGCCAGAGTCTTACCGGCCTGCACCGGACGGCCCCATGTGTTCTTCGACATAGACCAGAAATCAGAAGTGCCAACGCCGGTGGAGGTTGGATTCACCCGTGAGGGCTGGTTCTCCCTGCGGATGCCCATGCTGCTGCCCAAGAAAGAGCGGGGCTCCGCTGCCTTTGTGCGGATGCTTCTCCTGCCAGCTTTGCGCCGGTTCTTCCAGGGGAAGCCCCCGGTGCGGATCAGCCCCTGCGTGCTGGTGTTCCGCCACGTCTATGCCCGGGACCGCCCCGACCGGGCTCTTCGGGACCACGACAACATCGAGATCAACATGGCAGCCGACTGCGTGGTCCTTTACGTCATGGAGGACGACAACCCCGCCGCCTGCAGCCAGTATGAATGTTCCGCCAAAGGCGACCGGGAGCGCACGGAAATCTATGTGGTACCCCAAACGGAGTTCCCCCAGTGGCTGTTGTCGGAAAAATCCATGCCGGAAGAGGGGGTGGAGCTTCTGCAACATAGGCTGTAAGACCGAAAAAAGCTGTCCCAAATCGCCCCATTTTTTCATGGCCCATGTGGGACAGGCCGGCAGTTGAGAAAAGACCCGAATTTTCCTGGGGTTTTACCAACCTGCAATCCCTAAAATCCGACCAAGAGAGCAGGCATCTTGTCGAGAAAATCTCAGAAGGGAGGTGAGTTGAAATGCCCGTTCTGCGGCCGGACACACTTGTCCAAAATGTGCTGCAAATCCTTGCGGTGACAGGGGAATTTCCCTGGAGTTCTCTGTATCTTCTGGGAAATCTTCCCACGGTGCAGAAAATGGTGTATCGCCTGTCGGAACCGGCCGCCTTTCGCCACCGCCACACAGGAGAGGAGGTGAGGACAAAGCTCTTTGTCCTCAGCGGAAAGGGCCGAGAGAAAAGTTTGCGGTTCTACAAGGGGGCGCTCTCCTTGCTCCACTGGCTCCACCCAGGCGCTTACGAGTATTATATGGAGAACTTCTGGAACCACCACTTCCCCGGTGACGCCGCCCACCGGGACCGAAACCACCGGGTGGCGGAGGCCGTGGCCTTCTGTGCCAACGCCGGGGTGCGGGTTCTGCCCTACGACTTGCCCCAGCTCCAAGAGGAGGAAATCCGCAAGGTCACGCCGGACTTTCCCACCCTCTACCTGGCTCGGGACATCAAGAAAGCCTTTCCCGGAGAGGAGAAGAAAACCTTGTTCACCCGGGCGGCGGGGGCGCTGTTCTACCCCGGCGGATGCTACGCTGTGTACAACACCAGGGACGCCGCCATGAAGTGGAAAGGTATGGGGGAATTCAAAGCCCTCCACAGTCTGACGGAGATTGCCCGGCTCAATGGCGGCGTCTCCCACTTGGATGGAGCGCTGCTCTTTGGCAAGTCCTATGAGACGGCGTTGGAGACCCTGGAATTTTCCGATCCGCGGCACCCGGAGCTGCGCTTTGACAGTATCTATCCCCATGTGCACTTCCTGCCCCTAGACGATTTCGGCGCCCGGCTGCTGGGGATTCTCACCCTTCCGGACTGGCAAGAAAAGTTGCTGGATCTGCTCTTTGAACCCTCCGCCCGCACCTACGGCCGCGGCACCATGGAATACGATGCTCAGGTGGGCGCGGTGAAAGTCCTTTCCCATTTGGATGGGGACCTGGCTAGGCTCCTGCGCTTTCGGGAGGGGCTGTGGAGCCACAGCGGAAAGTTCGAAGTGGTGTGTTTTCCCCAGCAGGCGGAGTTTGTGCGCGGGTTTTTGGGAGACCGGGCGGAGGTTCGGGAAATTCCGTTGGAGGTAGTGGACAAAGAATTGCTAAAGGGAGGCGATGGGTGATTAGGAAAACAAGAGTAATCGGCATCGCTGTCGCAGCCCTCCTGGGGCTTGTCGCCCTTTTGTATCTAGGCGGCATTCTGGGCCAGCTGCTGGAAAACTATCAGACCTGGCAGCGGGCCGGCGGCATGGCTGGGCAGGTGCAAATTGAGCTCCCCAGTGTTCAGATTACAGATTGTGTGCGGGCAGCCTTCACGTTTTCCGGCCTAAAGGCCATGGGCATTCTGCTGCTGATCGCTGGGGGCATTACCGCCTATTTCAAATTCAGCGACCGGTTCGGCGGCAGCGGGCAAGATCCCCGGGGCTTTACCGTCAGCAGGGAGGGCACCTACGGCACCGCCTCCTGGATGGGGGGAAAAGAGCTGCAAGAAGTGTTGGAGATGCAGCCCCTGGCCAAAGCAGATGGGATCCTCTTAGGTAAGCGCAACGGGAAAGCGGTGTGCCTCCCCGCGGACACCAGGCTCAACCGGCACATCGCGGTGTTTGGGGCCTCCGGCACAGGTAAGTCCCGGGGATTCATCCGTCCAGCCCTGTTTAACATCCTTCGCCGGGGGGAGTCGGCCATTATCACGGACAGCAAAGGAGAACTCTACGCGGACACCGCGGAGCTGTTCCGCCGGCACGGGTACGAGGTGAAGGTCTTCAACCTGGTGAACCCGGAGCACGGGGACTCCTGGAACTGTATGTCCGACTTGGGCGGTGACACCCTGCTGGCCCAAGTGCTGACCAACGTCATCATCGGCAATACCAGCTCTGGGAAAACCGACCACTTTTGGGACAACGGCGAGGGGAATCTCTTAAAAGCCTTGATTCTCTATGTAGATTTGGACCCCACCCGCAGTCCGGAAGAGATGAACCTCCCCGCGGTGTATGAAATGCTCATCCGCCACAGCGCCGCCCAGCTCACCGTCCTGTTCGAGCGGCTGCCCCTGGACCACCCCGCCCGGGGGCCGTACCGGCTGTTCTCCCAGGCCAGCGACACGGTGCGTTCCGGCATTGTGCTGGGATTGGGGACCCGGCTGCAGGTGCTGCAAAACGAGGCGGTGGCCCGCATTCTCCGCCACAGCGATATTGACCTGACCGCGCCAGGGAAGAGAAAATGCGCGACCTTTGTGGTGCTCAGCGACCAGGAAGCTACCATGGCTTTTCTCAGTTCCCTGTTTTTCTCTTTCCTGTTCATCAAGCTGACGCGATTCGCCGACAGCACCCCGGAAATGCGCTGCCCCGTACCGGTGAACCTCATCTTGGATGAGTTCAATAACATCGGCAAACTGGGCGGCGCAGCAGATGGCTCCGACTTTGCCCGCACCCTGTCGGTGGTCCGCAGCCGGGCCATCTATGTGACCTTGGCGGTGCAGAGCCTGGGCCAGCTGCAAAACCGGTATCCCAACAACCTGTGGGCCGAGATCGTGGGCAACTGCGACGTCCAAATCATGCTGGGCTGCACGGACGACTTGACGGCAGAGTACTTCTCCTCCCGCAGCGGGGACATGAGCATCCAGGTGAATTCTACCATGACCGTCCGCCAGACCATGGCGGTGGCCCAGGTGATCCCCCAATACCGGCAGACCCAGGGCCAGGGGAAGCGCCGGCTTCTCACCCCGGATGAGGTGCTGCGCCTGCCCAACCAGGAACTGCTGGTGGTCATCCGGGGCCACAATCTGCTGAAGCTGGAAAAGGTGGACTACACCGAGCTGCCCCTATCCAAGGAGATCGTCCGCAGCAGCGTGCTGGAGTACAGGCCGGAACGGCTTCCCAATGCTCCCCAGGCGCAGGCTCCTTTCTCTCGGGAAGAGGAGAGTCCACAAGAAAAACCGCAACGAAAGCCGCGGCTGTACGGTGTTTCCAAGCCACCGGATGGCTTCTAAACCAACTGCAAAAAAGGAGGACCTACATGTCAAACGAAACGGATTGGTACGAAAACCAGGAAATGGAAAGCAACGAATCCCCCGTCCCCCAGGAGGATGAGGAGCGCACTGTGGAGGGTATCCAGAAAGAACAAGCCCCAGCGATGGAAGAACCTGCTGATCCCGCTATCCCCCCACAGACATCCGCCCGTAGGAGCCGCGCCACGCAGACTGCGGCCCGACGGTCCTCTGTGGTGGCCATTGGGGCGCAGCTACAGGCTGAAACCGAGGCGGAAAAGAATCAGAACGCCCTGCTGGACTTAGTGGAGTCCATGAAGTCCCGCAGGGTCCTTTCCGGGACCATCCAAGGGGTGGAGCGGCCGGAGAACAGCCCCAGCCGTTCCATGGCGGTCCTCTACCACGGGGATTTCAAGGTCATCATCCCCGCGGAGGAGATGATAGACCTTCCCGAAGACCTCCATGGCCTGCCCAAAAGCGAGGTGCTGTTCAGCATGGTCAACCGGCGGATAGGTGCCGAGGTGGACTATGTGGTGAAAGGTGTGGATCAAGAGTCCGGTTTAGCGGCGGCCAGCCGGCTGGAGGCAATGGCCATCAAACGCCGGGAATATTACACCGGTGCCGGCCGGGACGGGAACAATCTCCTGTACGAAGGAGTTTGCGCCGAGGCCCGTGTGGTGAGCGTCCTGCGTGGGGGTATCTTTGTGGAGCTCTTCGGTGTGGAGACCTATATTCCCCTGCGGGAGCTGAACTACCAGCGGATGCTGGACGCCACTGGGGCCTATCAGCCGGGGCAGCGGGTGGTGGTGAAGCTGCTGGAGATTCACCGCGCGGACCGGGACCACATCCGGGTGGCAGCCTCGGTGAAGCAGGCATCCGCCAACCCCTATGAGAAAGCTTTGCGCCGGTATTCCGTGGGTAACCGCTATGTGGGGACGGTCAGCATGGTGGACACCACCGGCGTCTTTGTGGCCTTGGACGGCGGCGTGGATTACCTGTGCAGTTATCCGCCCCGAGGCAGGCCGCCCCGGGGCGCCCGGGTGACTGTCCGCATTCTGGGCATCAATCACGAAACAAACCGTATCTGGGGCGTGATCACCCATGCCTCTATGCCCCACTGAGACGAACATTTGTGCAATTTTTTGTAAAATCCTTGTGGAATCGATTTCCGGGGACAGGCTTTGCGCAATCGAACAAATTTTTGTATTTGCCTTGCTTTTTTGCCGGAAATGTGGTAGTATGATAGTGCAGTGGAAGCTTGTGCTCAGGCTTTCAGGTGCGGAGGAAGGTACCCCTCCGCCAGCACCCATCCTGCGGATGGGGAACCTGTTACGGAGCAGCGAAGGCGTGAGGCTTTGCCCTCCACAATAGCGCAAGCTCACTCTGAAACGTATTTGGCCGGTTGGCCGCTTGGACAGGGAACAGAAGAGTCTGTTCCCAAGAGATAGGAAATCCCTGTCTCTCGTATTCCAGCGGACAGCCGGCCTTTTTGTTTTTCAAAAAACTTGGAGGTGAACCCTGTGAAGAAGAAGCGAAAAAAGCCCATGCGCTGCCCTTACTGCGGGGCCCCTGTGGTGTACCGGACTGCGGATGGCATTTACAATGAAAACAAGGCGAATACGATGCTGTATGTGTGCTCCCGCTATCCGGAGTGCGACGCCTATGTGCGGGTGCAGCCGGGGACGACCATCCCCCTGGGGACGCTGGCCAATGGAGACCTGCGGGCTCTCCGCCGGGAGACTCACCATTACTTCGACCGGCTCTACACAAGCGGCTGGATGACCAAGCAGGAAGCCTATCACTGGCTGGCGAATTTCCTGCAGGCGCCCCAGTCCCAGGCCCACATTGGTTACTTGGGAGAATATGCCTGTAAGCAGGTGATCCGCGCCTGCAAGGAGATGCTGGGGAGCAAGGGAGGTGCGGAAGCGTCATGAAACTGACAGCGGAACAGCAGCGCAAAGTGGAGGAGAATATGGGCCTGGTGGGGAAAGTCATCGCGGACAAAGTCCATGGCACATATTTTGGCAGGTACACCCGGGAGGACCTGTTCCAGATTGGCTGCATCGGCCTGTGCAAGGCGGCGGCCACGGACAAGGGCGGCTGCTTTTCCACCTATGCCTACCGGCTCATCTGGAACGAGATCTGCACCGCTCTGATTTCGGCCACCCGGAAGGCCTCCGGGGAGCAGCCCATGGAGCTGCCCATTCTGGAAATCCAGGGGGCAACTGGGGAGTTTACCTCCGCCCTGGAGTTGGAAGACCTGCTGGAGAGAGGGGAACGGACGGCCACAGGGGTTGCGAAAAAAGGTATACAAGCTCTGCGACTGCGGCTGAAAGGTTATTCTACTCGCGAAATTGGTGCATGCCTGGGAGCGCCGGGCAACTATGTTACCGCCTGGGAGGCCAAGGCCCGGAAATACCTGCGGGCCTTGAAATAAGAGAAGTATGCCAGAGGACATATTGAAACATAAATAAACACGATGTAACAAATTTTTTATAAAAACGAGTTTATTACATGGATGTTATAAACTTGATTTTAGGCAGAACTTGTGATATGATTTTCTCCGGAAGGTGGTGTGATTGCCTATGCGGAAAAAGATTTTGCGAAAGCGCGATCTCTATCTGAATCAGATGTTTGCGTTTCAGGATACGGAAATGATCAAAGTTATGACCGGTATCCGGCGCTGCGGAAAATCCAGTTTGATGAAGCTGATGGCGGAACATCTGCGGGAGAACGGAGTGGCAGATGACCAGATCCTCGAAATGAACTTTGAGTCCATGAGTATTCCGGAGATGGACGCAAGAGGATTTTATGAATATGTCAAGGCGCGTATCTGCCCGGATAAAAGAACTTATTTATTTTTTGATGAGGTGCAGAAAGTGCCGGGCTGGGAAAATGCCGTCAATTCTTTTCGGGTGGATTTTGACTGCGATATTTATATTACGGGTTCCAACGCCTACTTGCTCTCCTCTGAGCTTTCCACCTATCTGTCCGGGCGATATGTGGAAATCAAGGTGTTACCGTTATCCTTCCGAGAGTTTCTGGATTTTCATGGCTATACGCTGACGGAGCGGAAGTCGCCGGCGGGCGGAGTCAAAAAGCGTATTATGGACGCCGACGGTGAGGTCTATGACGCAAGAGAACTCTATGACGCCTATACCCGGTTCGGCGGTATGCCTATGTTGGCAGATATTGGTCTGGAAATCAATAGGGTCACGGCTGCTTTGGACGGCGTGTATTCTGCAGCAGTTATCAATGATATATTGGAACGGGAAAAACGGAAGGGGCAGCGAACGATAACCGATGCTGTGCTGCTACGAAAAATCATTATGTTTTTGGCCGACAACATCGGCAACAACACTTCCGCTACATCTATTGGGAACACGCTGGCAGGCGAGGGGTTGCTGGAAAATGGAAAGCGAAAAACGAAGCCGGCGGTGCAGACGATTCAGGCGTATATCAAGGCCCTGACAGAAGCCTATTTCTTTTATGAAATCAAGCGTTTCGATATTAAAGGGAAAGAGTATCTGCGCACGTTGGGAAAGTATTACATTGTAGATATTGGCCTGCGGAACTATCTGCTGGGATTCCGGGAGGGAGACAGCGGACATATTTTGGAGAATATTATTTTCTTTGAACTGATGCGCCGGGGCTATGATGTGGCCATCGGAAAAATTGACAATCAGGAAGTGGACTTTATCGCCACAAAAACAGACGAGAAAAAATATATCCAAGTTACAGAGACGATGAACGCACCTGAAACAAGAGAACGGGAACTTGCACCCTTGCGTAAGATACGGGATAGTTACGAAAAAATTGTCATTGCTCTGGAGTGTGATCTGACCCAGACGCAAGACGGAATCAAAATTATCCGGGCATTGGATTTCCTTTTGGGAGAGTAAGAACAGTAAGAAGCTAAAAAGAAGGCGTGTTGTGAGCAAAATCACAGCACACCTTTTTTGTTGGAGGGATGAAATTGAAAAGATTCCGATGGGCGATCTTGCCCATCCTTTTGTGTTGCAGCGTGTGGCTGCTGTTCCACACGCTGCTCTTTGTGGGGATTGTGCCCTCCTCGTCCATGGAGCCCACCATCCCAGAGGGCAACATCATTCTGGGAACCCGCGTCGTTGGCAGCTTAGGCCGGGGCGACATCATCGTGTTCCGCCACGAGGGCGAGACGCTGGTCAAGCGCATTGTGGCGGTGGGAGGGGACACGGTCTCTCTCAATGACCAGGACGGTTCCTTCGCGGTGAATCAGGAATTGGCAACTGCCACCCGGATTCTCATTGTGCCGAAGGACTATTTCTTTGTGGTGGGGGATAACCGCCAGAATTCTTTTGACAGCAGATTCTGGGAGGAACCTTTTGTGGGTGTGAAATGGGTATTGGCTCGTGTGAGAGCCTAAGCCAGATAGGCGTGCAAAGATAACATTTGTTAATTTAGGTGTAGTAGGTAGGATAGTGAGAGTGCTTTGGTACCACCAATATGTAGAGCCAGACAGTGAAATCAACTGTCTGGCTCTACATTTATTCTCAAAGGGTGAGGTCACAGAGACCAATGACCCGCCGCCGTCCGCTCGGACACAAAATCTTGGTAGATGCCCTCCTGGGCGCTCAGCTCCTCATGGGTGCCCCGCTGCACGATGCGGCCTTGGTCCAGCACCAGGATCTGGTCAGCGTTGCGGACGGTCTTCAGCCGGTGGGCGATCATCAGCACCGTTTTCTCCCGGGTCAATGCCTCTATGGCTCGCTGGAGCTGATCCTCATTCTCTGGGTCCACATTGGCGGTGGCCTCATCGAAAATGACGATGGGGGCGTTCTTCAGCAGGCATCGGGCGATGGAGATGCGCTGTTTCTCACCGCCGGAGAGGGTGGCTCCGCCCTCGCCGATCACCGTGTCGTATCCATCCGGTAGGGCGGAGATGAAGTCGTGGCAACAGGCTTTCCCGGCCGCCTCCACCACCTGCTCATGGGTGGCGTTGGGACAGCCGAACTTTATGTTGTTCTCGATGGTGTCATGGAAGAGGTACACACGCTGGAACACCATGCTCACCTGCTCCATCAGGGACTCCAGGGTGTACGTCCGCACATCCCGGCCTCCAATGGAGACCCGGCCGCCCTCCACATCCCAGAACCGGGCGATCAGATTGCAGAGGGTGGTCTTGCCGGAGCCGGAGGGTCCCACGATAGCGGTGCTGGTTCTGTCCGGGATGGTAAGGGACACATCCTTCAAGATGGGCCGGCTGCCGTAGGAGAAGTTTACATGGTCGAACACGATGTCGTGGGATCCCGGATGGAGCGCTGTGCCTTTCTGGTCCATCTCCGGGATAGCGTCCACCTGATTGGCATGGTCAATGGAGCTGCCGACCAGCCGCAGGGCGGACACGCCGCTGCCCGCAGACTGGATCTGGGAGAAGATCAGGAAGGAGATGATCACCGCCATCAGGGCATTAGCCAGGGTTAGACTGCCGCTCAGGTACAGCCACACGGCAGCTGCCAGAATCAGCACGCTGAACAGGTGGAGGGCCATCTCCTGGGCCCAGATGTAGGGAGTGAACAACTTTTCCACTGCCAGATTGTTCTCCCGGCTGTCCTCCAGGGCCCGGCGAATCCGTTTGTCCCCCTTGCCGGTGAGGTTGAAGGACTTGATGACGCTCATGCCCTGGAGTTGTTCCAGTACCGCCTCCACCAGACGCGCCTCGTCCCGCTGGCGCTTGGGGGCGATTTTGGCGGACTGTTTCTCCATGCGGGAGAGGAGCAGCAGGTACAGCGCCATCCCGGCCAGGGCCAGCAGGCCGATGCGCCAGTCCCAGAACAGCACGCACAGTAGCATAACGGCGGAGTTGATAAGCCCGCCCAGAATGGTGACCAGTACCATGGCCCCGGCACTCTCCACCTCATCCAGGACAGTAGTGGCAATACCAGTGAGTTCCCCTAAGCTCTGGTCGTTGAAATAGCCCATGGGGATGCGCTTGAGCTTGTCACCCATGTGGAGGCGCTTGTTGGCTGTCATGAAATACCCAGCATGAGTCTGCTGGAGCTGACTGAATCGATTCATGATCGCCCGGCCCAGAATGCTGACCAGCAGCAGAACTAGGGCCTGCCATGCCGGGGCAGCAGAAGAGGAGCCATCCACCAGGGCTAGGACCACCACATAGATGGCTGCGATTTGGAACATGTGGAAGATGGCATAGAAGAACCCCAGTACCATAGACTTGCGGATATTGCCCTGTTCTTCACCGGCAAAGCGCCAAATCTTTCTCAAAACCTCAATCATGCCAGTTCTCCCTCCTTTACGCCCATGTGTGCCTGCCACATCTCACGATAGAGGGAGCAGGTGTCCAACAGTTTCTCGTGTTTGCCGGTATCCTCGATGCGGCCATCGTTCACCACCACGATCTGATCCGCGCCGGTGATGGTGCTCAGGCGATGGGCGATGACCAGCACTGTCCTGCCTGTCACCAGTTTCCCAACCGCCTGCTGGACCAGGGCTTCGTTCTCTGGATCGATATAGGCTGTGGCCTCATCCAGCACCACGATGGGGGCATTCTTCAGCATGGCCCGGGCGATGGCGATGCGCTGCCGCTCACCCCCGGACAGGTGTGTGCCGCCTCCGCCTACTACGGTATCATAGCCCTGTTCCAGACCACGAATAAACTCGTCGCACCCGGCGGCCTTAGCCACGGCCTCCACCTCCTGGTCAGTGGCAGTGGGGCGGCCCATACGGATATTCTCCCGGACGCTCTCATCAAAAAGGTAGTTGCCCTGGGATACGAAGGCCACCTGGTCGTAGAGCTGGGAGAGTGGGATTTTTTTCAACTCCTGTCCGCCCAGAGTGATGGTGCCGGCGGACACGTCCCAGAACCCGGCGATCAGCTTGGCGATGGTGGACTTGCCGGAGCCGGAGGGCCCTACAAAGGCGGTCATGGTGCCGGCGGGGATGGTGAGCGACACGTCGTGAAGCACCTCTTTGTCCGCATGATAACCAAAGGACACATGGGAGATGGTAATATCCCATCCATGGAACTGCACCGGGGCGTTCCCGTGGTCCTGCTCCTGACCGTTCAGAATTTCATCCACCGAGCCCACGATAGTTCCCACCTTGGCCAGGCTATCCACAAAGTCCATGGCGGACAATAGCGGCCCGGCGATGCCCAGGGACAGCACGATGGTGGTGATGAAGGTCTCCACCGGCAGGCTCCCACCGATATAAAGAAGCCAGCCCACCGGAAGAATCGTGATCATGGTGGTGGGGGAGATGGATTTGGACAGGGAGATGGGCAGCTGGCAGCTTTTCATCCAGTGGTAGAAGTAGGCGGCGTTGGCCTTCACGCTGTCGGAAAACCGAGCGTAGGACTGTTTCCCTTGATTGAAGGCCTTGATGACTTCAATGCCGCCGATGTACTCCACGATGGCGCTGTTCATGGCCTGGGTAGTCTTGACGGAACCCTCATACTGCTTGCCGTAGTTTGCCATCACCGCCATCATGAAAGCCATGCCCACCGGGATGGAAACCAGGCTCAGCAGGGCCATCCTCCAGTCCAATACGAACAGGTAGATAAGGATGCACACCGGCCCCAGCACATTGGCGGTCATCTCCGGAAGCAGGTGGGCTAGGGGCCGCTCCATGCTCTCCACTTGATCCACGATAACCTGCTTCATCTGCCCGCTGGAGGTGTCCAGGATGGTCCCCAGGGGCATCCTGGGGAGTTTCTCCAAAATCTTCTCCCGGATGGATTTCAGAATGGAGAAGGTGGCCTTGTGGGAGAGGGACAGGGCCAGGGAATACAGGCTGGCCCGCAGCAGGAACCCTGCCAGGGCCACGGCGCACCAGGTCAGATAGAACGAAAATTCTTGGTTGCCAGATAACAGACCGAGAATGATCTGGGCCGCGGCGAAGTAGGGGGTCATGCCGCACAGCCCCCCCGCCACAGCGGAGAGGATGGCCCGAATCAGGCTGCCATGCTGCGCCGCCCCCAGCTCCCACAGCCGGAGCATGGGACTTTGTTGGTTCATCGTGAATTCCTCCTTGCTTTGTTAGTTATTGCTAACTTACTGTGAAATCAAAAGGCTGCACCCAGAAGGGGGGACAGCCTGCTTGATTCAGGGCTGGGGATCGAACACCGTGCCGAAGCCTGCCATGTGGTAGTCGTTGAGCCTCTTCACATAGCGGCGGGCGGCGGCCCGGTCCATGTTGTGGCGCACCACCTCGAACATGCCGTTAAAATAGGCGGTGACAATGATGTGGATAAATTCCTCTGTCACCTGGCCGGACTTCACGCTCTCACAGCCGATGACTTCCATGTACTGGTAGGTGTACTCTACCTCGATGTCCACCAGTTCGTCCAGGAAACAGGCAAACCGGGTGCCGTGGGACCCATCCAGCAGGAGGCGGAACACGTCGAAATGGTCGTAAATGTAGTCCAGTAGATCCAGCTGATGGCGGGAGGTGTACTGCCCCATCTCTGCCCTCTGCGTCTCGCCGTTCAGTTGGTGAAAGTTCTCCTGGATCTCCCGGAACATGGACCGGAACTCGTCCACCACTGGCTCCACAATGGCTCGAAACAGGCCCTCCTTGTCTCCAAAGCGGGTGTAGATGGATCCAGTGCTGGTGCCCGCCTCCTGGGCGATGGTCCGCAGAGAGGCATCCAGAAAGCCTCTGGATAAAAACTCATCCTTGGCGCACTCCAGCACACGATCATAGACGCCGGGTTTCTGCTTTGCCATACGGTCACCTTCTTTCGAGCATATTCAAAACATCGTTTTATAACGATGTTTTGAATATAGCACACGACATTCCCTTTGTCAAGCCCTGTGCGGGAAAAAGGACGCAGCGTCTTTTCGACGCTGCGTCCCAGGAATATGTTCGTTTGCTATGCTCCGGCTTTGCGGTTCCACCCCCGGCTCTGCTGCCGGACGGTGACAAAGTTTCGGTAGATGCCGTCCTCTTCCATCATCAACTGGTGCGTACCCCGCTGGGCGATCTCTCCCTCCGAGATGACCAGAATCTGATCCGCGCTCCGGACGGTGTTCAGCCGGTGGGCGATCACCAGCAGCGTCTTGCCCTTCACCAGTTCTGAGATGGCCTGCTGGATGTAGCTCTCGTTGTCTGCGTCCACACTGGCGGTGGCCTCGTCCAGGATGACGATGGGGGCGTCCTTCAGGATGCAGCGGGCGATGGAGATCCGCTGCCGTTCCCCGCCGGAGAGGCTTGCACCACCTTCGCCGATCACTGTGTCAAAGCCATCCGGCAGGGCCATCACAAAGTCGTAGCACCGGGCCTTTCGGGCCGCCTCCAGCACCTCCTCCCGGGTGGCGTCTGGCCGTCCCATAGCGATGTTGTTGTAGATGGTGTCCTGGAAGAGGTAAACCCGCTGGAATACCATGCTGATGTGGTCCATCAGGTCGGAGAGTTTCACCTCCCGCACGTCCTTCCCCCGGACCAGCACCCGGCCACCTTTCACGTCCCAGAAACGGGTGAGCAGATTGGCGATGGTGGATTTGCCCCCGCCGGAGGGTCCCACCAGGGCCAGCATCTGGTGCCGGGGCAGGGTAAAGGAGATGTCGTGCAATACGTCTTTCTCCCCGTAGGCAAAGCGCACATGCTGGAACTCCACCTCGGGGGATTCACTGGTCTCCGGAATGGAGTCCCGGCCATCGTCCGGCAGCTCCGGCTCGTGAAACACCTCTTCGATCCGGTCCATGCAGCTGTTCATGACAGTCAGCCGAGTGGCCTGGGTATACAGGGCCTTGATGGGGCCGAACAGGTCAAAGACAAAGAGCATGATGCCTACCAGATAGGGGACGCTCATGAGCCCGGCGCTCTCCAGCGCCAGGGCGATGGCCGCGATAGCCGCCGCCCCCAGGCCGTAGGCCAGGTTCAGCCGCAACTGCCAGGGGGAGTGGCCCTCCTCAAACTGGAGATTGGTGTCGCAGCTCCTTCGGAAGTTGTCCGTCAGCTCCCGGGACTTTTCTCCCAGCAGGTTGTAGGTCTTGATGATCCCGATGCCCTCCACAAAGTCCAGCACCGCCTCTGTAAGGTTTTCGTTCTGCTCCTGTCGCGCCACGGAGTCCTGAAGGGCCTCCCGCTTCATGCCCTGGGCAATGAGCAGCACGACGCCGATGATCACAAGGGCGGCCAGTCCGATCCGGAGGTCAAAGCAGAGCAGGAAGACTACCAGAATGGCCTGAGCGAAGATGTAGCTCATCATGTCCGCCAGCACGGTCATGCAGTTCTCCTCAATGAACACCATGTCGGAGGAGAGGAGGGAGCTGATCTTACCGATGTTGCCCTCGGTGAAGTAGCCCATGGGCATCCGCCGCAGGTGGGCGCCCAGCTCCATCCGCATGTCCGAGAACACCAGAAAACCCGCCGCGGACTGGAGACGGTCGGCGATGTGGTGGAAGAGGACCTGGAGCAAAACACATACCACCATGGCGATCCCGTACCGGAGGCAGTCGCCGGCAGTGATGGTTCCCTCGTAAAAACCGGCCAGTGCCAGGAATGCCAGCATGATTGGCACCTTGGCCAGCAGAGATTTCAGGAACGAAAAGACAAAGGCGATTTGGATCCGCCCTTTGTACCGGCCGGATACCGCCAAAATTCGTTTCATCAGCGGGATCATTGTGCCGCGCCTCCTCTCTGATTCACGCCCCACTGGGCGCTGTCCTCCGCCGCCTGCCAGAGTTTCCGGTATTCCGGGCAGCGGTCCAGCAATTCCTCATGGGTGCCTACATCGGCCACGGTGCCCTGCTCCAGCACGCAGATCTGGTCCGCGTTCACAATGGAGTGGAGCCGGTGGGCGATGACGATGACCGTCTTGTCCCGGATCACCTCAGCGATGGCCTCGTTCATCTTCTCTTCGTTCTCCGGGTCCATGAAGGCTGTTGCCTCATCCAGGATCACGATGGGGGCGTTTTTCAGGATCGCCCGGGCCAGGGAGATGCGTTGCCGCTCCCCGCCGGAGAGCATCTTGCCCCCGTCTCCGGCTATGGTGTGGATGCCATTTTCCAGACGGGAGAGGAACTCCCCGCACTGGGCTTTCTCCGCCGCGGCCAGCACCTCCTGGTCCGTGGCCTCCGGGCGGCCCAGGCGGATGTTCTCCAGCAGGCTCATGTTGAATAGGAACTGCTCTTGTGCCACATAGGAGATCTGATTGTTGAGGGCTTCCACGCTCATCTCACGGATATCCTGGCCGCCCACGCGGATGCTCCCGCCGGTCACATCGTAGTAGTGGACCAAGAGCTTTGCCAGGGTGGACTTGCCGCTGCCCGATTCTCCCACCAGGGCGGTAAGGCTCCCCACCGGCGCGGTGAGGGAGACGCCGTGGAGCACTTCGTCCTCCTGATAGGCAAAGCGGACCTCCTCGAAGGAGACGGTGTGATCCGCACCGGAGAAGTCTGCGTCTGTCTGTTCCAGAGCCGGCGCGCCCATCAGCTGCTCCAATGCGGTGATCTTGTAATTGATCTGAGGCAGAGTGGACATAAACCCCAGCGCACGCAGCAGGGGCGCTCCCACGCCGAAGGACATGCACAGCACCAGGGCGAAGTCCGGCAGGGTGGAATACCCACGCAAAACCAGGTACGCCCCAATGGGTAGGGTGAACAGGGCCACACAGGGCAGGATGCTGTTGTAGAGGGCCATCCAGGGCCAGCAGACTTTGTACCAGGCCAGGGTGAAATCCCGGTAGCCCCGCACGTCCTGTTCGAAACGCTGGTAAGACTCCCCGTCCCGGTTAAAGACCTTCACCACCTCCATGCCGTTGATGTACTCCACGATGGTGTTGTTCATCTTCTGGGCCGAGGTGTAGTAAGCCCCCAGTTTGCTGGTGCCGGCGCGGTACATGGCCATCATGGCCACCAGGCCCAAGGGCAGCGCGCACAGGGAGAGCAGCGCTAGCTTCCAGTCCACGAAGAACATGGCGAGAAAGACGAAGGCGGGCACCGCCAGATTTGCTAGCCCTTCCGGCAGGGCGTGGGCCAGCAGCAGTTCAATGGAGTCGATGTCGTCAATGAACATCTTCTTCAGGGCGCCCACGCCCTTTTCCTGGATCACGCCCAGGGGTTGCTGCTCCAATTTTCCCTGGAGGGAGAGGCGCAGGTTTTTTAGCGTGTTGTAGGCCGCCCGGTGGGAGAGGGACAGGCCCTTCACATACAAAACGGCATACAGGATCCCGCAGACGGCAATGGCGGCCACCCGCCACGCCGCGTATCCGAGTTCCAACGATTCCCCCAGCAGCAGGGGGCGGATCAGTTGGTAGATGAACAGGAAGGGGAGCACGTTCATCACAATGCCGATCAGCATCACCACCATGGAGAGATAGGTGGTCTTTCGGTACTCGCCCGCATACTCCAAGACTTTTTGAAACACAGGCAAACCTCCTTTTTTGTTGATTAGTCATTGCTAACTTTTAGCCGGTGAAAAACCTCTCCGCCGGGAGAGGCTTTCCCTATTTCTGAAAACGCAGCGCGCCATGCCAGTTGAACAGGCCGCAGACGATCCGGCAGTGGGCCTCGATCTGCTCCCAGGTGAAGTGGTGGATAAAGGGCTCATAGATTGTGGTCCAGAAAGCGGACAGCAGGATGTGCAGCTCTGCCGGCTCCACATCGTTCCGGCACAGGCCCCGCCGCTGTGCCTCCAACAGATAGGCGCTGGTGGCCTTCGTCAGAAGCTCCACCCAGTCGTGAGGGAAGTTGGCGTACCGGGTCCCCTGGGAGCAGGAGAGCAGCAGGTAGAAGTCGTCCCGCCGGTCGTAGAGGAAACGGAACCACCACATCATGTCCGCTCCGTCCATATCCCACGCTTTGATCAGTTCCTGGTCAGACATGGCGGCAGGGTCTTTATCACCCCGGGCATGGGCCACCTCATACAGGTCCTCCACCGTCTGTTCCACCACGGCGCAGAACAGGTCCTCTTTCCCCTTGTACCGTTTATACAGCGCCCCCGTAGTGACGCCGGCCCCCTCACAAATGGTTTTGAGGGACGCTTTTTCAAAGCCGCTTGTCAGGAATTCCGTTCGGGCGCTGTCCAGGATCCGGGGATCAATGGAACGGTCCGCCACCGACATATGATCGCCTCCTCGGAAGATAATTTGATTACCGATAATCTAATTATCAATATAGCACAAGGAATGGAACCTGTCAAGGGGAAACTGTGGAAAGAGCTATTTCCATTTTCCACGTTTCTGGTCTGATAGGGCGAAGCGGCAACGGCGGAACGTCCCGCACCCCGGCTGACCATCTTGGTCTCCAAATGGTAAATTGCCATACTCTCAAAGTTCGGGGCTTGTAGTTCAAAGGAGCGATTGATTTTTTCTATGTTCCCTGGTTTCATACTGTAATATGGGCAACACCAAATATATACTGGATCTGATTCTGAGTTGGAATGACCGGATGCTGGGAAAATAATAGCGGCAGATCCTTATAAACTCGAAATCAGCTTTGAAAGAGAAAGGCACGGCTCAAT
>ENA-OUPA01000749-OUPA01000749.1-human-gut-metagenome-genome-assembly--contig:-NODE-749-length-18796-cov-6.80764_pt1 | contig 18796 bp, 15 predicted proteins | sample MGYA00237939_ERZ548770 | MGnify/ENA primary metagenome ERZ548770 (study PRJEB26490, sample SAMN05356877) | human gut metagenome | biome: terrestrial biome; feature: human-associated habitat; material...
ATTTTGGCGAAAAACGACGAAAGCTGGCCGAAAACCGGGGATTTTTCACCTTTCGCACGAACATTCCCACAAAAAGTACGGCACTTTTCTCCTTTAAGCCCCCATGGGACACTATATCCTGTGGCAGCGGCTTTTCCAGGGGAGAGAGGTGCCGCTTTTTTATGGCCCCGCCTCCTCCAAGGCCTGCCAAAGGTTCTTTTCCACCCAGCAGGCGGGGCAGAGGTCCAGCTGACAGCCGCAGCCTCTCCACAGAGAGGGGTCTTTCCCCAGCTCCTCCAGCGGCGTGTGGAGTATTTTTTCCAGAACGGGCACCACGGTGCTGTCCAAAAAGTGCTGGAACACCTCTGGCGGCATGGCCTGCCAGTCCAGGGGACAGAGGCCGGCGGGATGGAGCCTGTCGTAGAAGCAGCTGCCTTGATAGACAGCGCCTTGTTTCCGAATGAACAGGTTAAAATAGTATTCGTCCGAGAAACCGGACTTCTGGGCGTGCCACTGCAGAACAGTTCCCGGCGCCAGGTCCGCCGTCCAGGCGTTGCCCTGTTTCCGGAACCCCAGCGGTCTGAGCGCCTGGGAGATCTGCCGGAGGAAGGCTTTGCGCTTTTCTTGGACCAGCGCGAAAAGCTCCTCCTTTTCCAGGAAAGGATAGGCCCGGTACAGCGCAGCGACAGCTTCCCGGGCGGAGGGCTCGTCTTCCCAAGAGGCCAGCAGCAGCTTCTCCCGCAAGTGGATCGCAGTGGCGGAGACTCCCGCCTTTGCCAAGCTGTCCTCATTGCCCTTGATGCGGGTGAACGCTGTGGAAGCAAAGCCGTAGGCCACCTCCACCCAATGGGCCGTTCCCAGCAGGTCCACCACAAATGCGGTCTGCTCTGTGCAGGGCCGGTAGAACAGCCCTAGCTTTGGGGAGGAATGCCACAGGGCGGCCTCTTGGAACCCGGCGCCGAGAAGCTGCTTTCTGTAGGCCGCGATCCGTGGGGACGCCTCCCAGCGAATTGCTGCGTCCATTCCCATCCCTCCTGTGTAGTCAACTGTTATCATTATAGCAGCTGAAACGCGGCTGTAAAGTGCGGGTGGGAAAAAGGCGCGCCCCCACGTCCGGCGGCGCGCCTTTCCTGCTCAACCCGTTCCCTGGCAGCTTTGACACTCTTCCCACATCACCTGGGCAAAAATGCCGTAGCCGGTGGTGGGGTCCTCTGTGAACACATGGGTAACCGCCCCAGCCAGCTTCCCATCCTGCAGGATGGGGCAGCCGCTCATGCCCTGCACAATGCCGCCGGTGGCCTGCAGAAGCCGGGAGTCTGTCACCCGAACCACCAGGTTTTTCGTCAGTTGGTCCGCATTGGCGATCTGGACGATTTCCCCCTCATAGAGCTGGGGGCCGGTTTCATCCAGGCTGACCAGCAGCTGCACCGGGCCGCATCGCACCTGTTCCTTGGGAAGAATTTCCAAGGGCTCCCCCTTGGGCGCTTCTAAAAGAGTGCCATAGACGCCGGTCTCCCGGTTGGCCAACAGGGTGCCCAAGGGCTCCTCCGAAGAGAAATAGCCCTGCAGCTGGCCGGGCGCGTCAGCTTTGCCTTTGATTACGCCGCTGAGGGTAATGGGCATGGGCTCCCCGGATTTCAGCGTCATCACGCCGCTGGTATCCATGTCGCAGATGCCGTGCCCCAGCCCGGCAAAGCAGCCAGTGGATGGATCGTAAAAGGTCAGGGTGCCAATGCCCGCGGCGCTGTCCCGCACCCACATGCCGGTTTTAAAAGAACCTTCTCCATACACGGGGGTCACCTGGGTCTCAAAGACCTGCTCCCCCCGGCGCACTTGGAAGGTGATGGCCTCTCCGGCGCTTTGGCCAATATACTCCGCCAGGCTTTGGTTGCTGGGAATCTCCATGCCGTCGGCCTCCAGCAGATAGTCCCCGGGCAGTATGCCGGCTTCTGCGGCGGGGCAGCACACCCCGTTTGAGGTGTACAGGTCTGAAAGCGAGGCCACAATGACCCCGTCTGTGAAGAGCTTAATGCCAAAGACAATCCCCAGGGGGACCACCTTCCCCGGGCTTTCCTGAGAACCCTGTCCCCCGGAGGTTTGGGCCGCCTGCGGGGACAGGAACTCCCTGCCCCCATTAAAGGCAGAGGCCTCCAGGGCAGTGCCCTGGCTGGGTTCCAGCTTTAAAAAGCTCAAGGAGGCCAGCATACATACCGCCGTGGCGCCCACACTCAGGGCAAAGACCTTCATCCCTTTGGAGAGGCTGTGCGGGTTGAACTGCTGGCGCAATCGCTTCCAAAACGATCTCATCGGTATTCATCCCTTTCCTGGGCAGGTTTTGCGAAAAAAGAAACCGCGCCCGTTTTTTACTCTGCCACCCGGGATGAAAAATATTTTGACAATTAAAAACGCCTTTGCCCAAAGAAGGCAAAGGCGAGAATTTTTGGTCTGCCGCATCGGCGGGGCGTTGGCCTCGGGACGGCGGCTGCCGGTCCCTACCCCACCGAAGGACAGTATGTTAATAAAATGAAATGAAAAGAGAGGTCATTTTCACGAAAAGGTTTTCTCGCTTTCGGCTTTCACCTTCCTTCATCTTTCATTGTCACCAGTCTACCCCATAATTATGAAGAGGCCATAAGCCTTTTTTGAAGTTTCCGTAAGGAATTTATGAACAGAGCTTGAAGAGGTGTTTTAGGGAAACTGTGCAATGCTCTGAAAATGCGGAATGTTCCCATATTTTAACAAGTTAAAGCGGCGTTTCTTGTTGAAACCACGCCGCTTTTGTGTTAAGATAAGAATTACTCCCATTCCGGGAGAGGGAAATGCAAGAAGAGCGCCCCTCTCTTGCAAGGGAGAGTTTGCGCCCCAAAGGAGGAAGCTATGAGCGAGCAAGCCCGTATCACGGTTGTCTGCGGCCATTATGGCTGCGGCAAGACAAACCTCACCCTAAACCTGGCTTTGGAAGCGGCTGCGGCGGGGGAGAGGGTCACTGTGGCGGACCTGGATATCGTCAACCCCTATTTCCGCTCGTCCGAATATGGCGGCCTGCTGGAGGAGCACGGGGTGCGGCTGATTGCTCCCGTATTTGCGGGTACCACCCTGGATACCCCTACCCTGCCCCCAGAGCTGTATTCCATTTTCGAGCCCCAGGCGGGCCGGGTTTTTATTGATGCCGGCGGGGATGATGCGGGCGTCACGGCTCTGGGCGGGCTTCACGGCCAGCTGGAGGAAACGGGCTACCAGATGCTCTACGTCATCAACCGCTACCGGGTGTTGTCCCAAACACCGGAGGAGGCCGCGGCGCTCCTACAGGAGATTGAAACCGCCAGCCGGTTAAAGGCCACCGCCCTGGTGAACAATTCCCACCTGGGTGTGGAGACCCAGCTTCAGGACCTGCTGGATGCCCTGGGGTTTGCCCAGAGGGCTTCCCAGCTTACCGGCCTGCCGCTGCTGTACTCCACTGCCCCGGACTTTGCCCTGAAAGAGGGGGAACCCCTGCCGGAAGGCTTCAGGCCTGTAAAGCGCTATGTGAAGTTCATGTGGGAGTGAGGGCGGAGTGCCTCCGCTGTCAATTCGCGCCCTGGGGTCCTGGTCCCTAGTGGGGACCGTTCAGGACCGACCGAGCCGGCAGGCGAGACGCTCGCTTCGCTCGTGCTCATCGAAAAGTTAGCGCACGTCCGCGCCTTGTTTTGGGTGAGAAACCACAGCCGCGGGCAGAGGTGCCTCCGCTGTCAAGCCGCGCCCTGGGAGAGTTCTTGACATATGCCAACACAGCACTACCCATTGTATTGCATATAAAGTAAATTGAGAAAATTCCTTGAAGGAGGGAAAACGATATGGCTAGGATCATTGTGGATGAGAAGGTCTGCAAGGGCTGCGGTATGTGCGTGCACGCATGTCCGCTGAAAATCATTGCCCTGGATAAGACCCGCTTGAATGCAAAGGGCTACCATCCTGCCAAGCTGGTGGAGCCTGATAAGTGCGTGGGCTGCGCTTCCTGCGCCACCATGTGCCCTGATACGGCGATCACTGTGGAACGGTAAAGAATTTTGTCCGGGGTTCCCTGGGGAACCCTCGAGAAAGGAATGAATTTGCTTATGAAGGTTTTGATGAAGGGCAACGAGGCGCTGGCCGAGGCTGCCATCCGCGCCGGCTGCCATCACTTCTTCGGCTACCCCATCACGCCCCAGACCGAGCTGGCGGCGTATATGTCCAAGCGCATGCCCAAGGTAGGCGGCACCTATCTGCAGGCAGAATCTGAAATCGCTGCCATCAACATGGTGCTGGGCGCCTCCGCGGCTGGAATCCGCGCCATGACCTCCTCTTCCTCTCCCGGCATCAGCCTGAAGGGCGAGGGCATCTCTTACATGGCGGGCTCTGACCTGCCCGCGGTCATCATCAACGTGCAGCGGGGCGGCCCCGGCCTGGGCGGCATCCAGCCCAGCCAGGCGGACTACTGGCAGGCCACCAAGGCCACCGGCCACGGCGACTTCCAGATTCTGGTGTTTGCCCCCTCCACGGTGCAGGAGATGGTGGACCTGATCTCCCACGCGTTTGACACCGCCGACAAGTACCGCATGCCCGCCATGATCCTGGCCGACGGCATGCTGGGCCAGATGATGGAGCCTGTGGAGCTGCCCGAAGAGGGTTCCGCGCAGCTGCCCGAAAAGCCCTGGGCTGCCAGCGGCCACGGCGGCAAGCGCGCCCACAACATCATCAACTCTCTGTACCTGACCCCTGAGAAGCTGGAGCAGCTGGTCAAGGAGCGCTATGAGCGCTATGAGCAGGTCAAGGCCAACGAACAGATGGCCGAGGAGTATCTGACCGAGGACGCGGACATCGTGCTGGTGGCCTACGGCGCCTCCTCCCGTGTGGCCCGCAGCGCCGTGAACAAGGCCCGGGAAAAGGGCATCAAGGCGGGCTTGGTGCGGCCCATCACCCTGTGGCCCTTCCCCACCCAGGCCTTAAACCGCGCCGCCAGCCACGCCAAGAACTTCCTGGTGGTGGAGATGAGCATGGGCCAGATGGTGGATGACGTGAAGCTGGCCATCGACTGCAAGGTGCCGGTCCACTTCTACGGCCGCACCGGCGGTATGATCCCCACCCCCGCCGAAGTGCTGGAACAGATCGAAGCGCTGCTGTAAAGCGAGAAAATATAGGCGGAAGAGGCAGTGCCCCTTTCCGCCGGAAAGGCGAATTGACTATGGCTATTGTATTTCAAAAACCGTCTACCTTGACTGACGCGCCCATGCACTACTGTCCCGGCTGCACCCACGGCATTGTCCACCGCTTGGTGGCCCAGGCCCTGGAAGAGCTTGGGGTGGAAGGCAAGGCTGTGGGCGTGGCCTCTGTGGGCTGCTCGGTCATGTGCTACGATTACTTCTCCTGCGATATGGTGCAGGCCCCCCACGGCCGCGCCCAAGCAGTGGCCACGGGCCTGAAGCGCGCCCGTCCCGATAATGTCATCTTCACCTACCAGGGCGACGGCGATTTGGCCGCCATCGGCACCGCTGAGACGGTCCACGCTGCCACCCGGGGCGAGAATATCACCGTCATCTTCATCAACAACGCCATTTACGGCATGACCGGCGGCCAGATGGCCCCCACCTCCCTGCCGGGGCAGGTCACCCAGACCACCCCTTATGGCCGTGACACCAACACCGCCGGCTATCCTGTAAAAGTCTGCGAGATGCTCTCCACCCTGGACGGCGTGGCCTTTGCCCAGCGCGTTACCGTGGACTGCGTGAAAAACGTGAACATTGCCCGGAAGGCCATTAAGAAAGCCTTCCAGAACCAGATCGAGGGCAAGGGGTACTCCATTGTGGAAGTGCTCTCCACATGCCCCACCAACTGGGGCATGTCCCCTGTAGAGGCCCTGAAGTGGCTTAATGACAATATGATCCCCTATTATCCTCTGGGTGTGTATAAAGATGTGGAGGAGGGTGTGAAGAAATGAAAAATCTGAACATTCTTTTCGCGGGCTTCGGCGGCCAGGGCGTGCTGTTCGCCGGGAAGGTGGTGGCCTACGCCGCTTTGATCGCCAACAAACAGCTCTCTTGGCTGCCCTCCTACGGTCCGGAGATGCGGGGCGGCACCGCCAACTGCAGCGTGTGCGTTTCCGACGAGGCCATCGGTTCCCCTCTGGTGACCAACCCCAACGTGTTCATCGCCATGAATCTGCCCTCTTTTGACAAGTTCATCAATGCGGTGGAGCCCGGCGGCATTGTCATCGTGGACTCCAGCCTCATCGACAAGAAAGTGGAGCGGGATGATGTCACCGTGTACTATGTGCCCTCCACTTCCCTGGCGGATGAGAACGGCGTGAGCGGCCTGTCCAACATGATCCTCATTGGCAAGCTGTTCAAGGAGGTTCTTTCTGGCGGGGACTACCAGTTCTGCGACGCAGATATCCTGGACCAGGCGGTGCAGAAGTGCATCCCCGCCCGCAAGGCCCAGATGCTGGACTTCAACCGCAAGGCCATCCAGATCGGCCAGGAGCAGTAAACAGGACAACATAGAAGCTCTAAGCCCCAGGCGTTTGCCCGGGGCTTTTTCTGTGTTGACAAGCCCTTCCGGCAGGTGTAGGATGGGGAAAAGGAGGAGATTGTCATGGATTTTCTGGAAGGAGACCAGGCCCGCCTGGAGCCGTCAGGCCCCTCGAAACGCCCTCCCTCCCCTGAGGAGTGGTACGTCACCAGCCAGGGGAATTTCTGGCCCTCCAGCCGCCGGGAACGCCCGGGTGTCCAGCTGCCCTTCCGGGGGGAGTTTGACTGGGCGGGCTTCCATTGGCTGGTGCCAGGAGTGTATTCCACCGCCAAAGCGCTGGTTGTGGATTTCTGCCGCCAAGTAGAGCCGGAGGATGTGCGCGCCTTTGTGGAGAAGTGGCGCCTGACCCCGGAGAATGACAGGGAGGAGCTTTTCACCAAGGAGGAGCGCCGGCGGATGGCAGCGGAGAACCCCTTGGAGTTTTCCTTCCATCCCGCGGCGGTGGTCAACGGAAGGGAGTACCCCTATAAGCGGGGCAGCGGCAGCTATTACAACTGCTGTGTGAACTGGAACAGCCAGGAGCCAGAGGGAAAGCTGCTGGGCGAGCACTATGGGCTGGACCCCGAAAAGGTCTGGTCTCTCTGGCGCTTTGCCTTTCCCTGGGGCCGCCGGAAACGTGTGAGAAGCCTCTCCCTGCGGCTGAAGGCCGACCCGCTCCCTTTGCCGGGAAGCGTTTTCCAAGTGCGGGGACCGGGGGACCGGGTGGAGCTGGCCCATCCCAAAACCGGGGAGAAAAACATCCTCACAGTGAAGTCGTTGCAGGCCATCCACCACAGGGAGCTGCCCCGCATAGAGGGCTGGGAGTTCCCCGGCCACCTGTGGGAGCTGGTCTATACCCTGGAGCCGGAGCAGGAGGGCTTCTCCCTTCAGGACACGGTGGACAATGACCCGGTGCGCCAAAAGCCCCTCCCAGGGAACAGCGTGGGGGTGGGTCCCATGGCAGCCTTCGCCGCCGTTCATTCCCATGCCGCCTCCATCGGCATCATCGGCGGGGCAGACGGCCCGGTGTCCCTCTATGTGCGGGAGGAGGCGCTCCCCCTGTGCCACACCGCCTTTTCCGCCCTTCACTTCCAGCCGGCGGAACAGGTCACCTGGCTGCCTGTTTTCCAAGAGCGGCCCTGTCCGGAGCAGCTTGTCCCTCTGGAGAAGAAGGAGTGAAGGCCCCTTGTTTTGCTTCCAAAGAAGAAGCCTTGGCTGCACGCCAAGGCTTTTCCTTTTGTATGCTTTATCGAAATGAGAACCCCCAGCTCTGCTGGGGAGAGTAAAAAAGCTTTAGCTTCAAGCATCGAGCGAAGCGAGAAGCGAGCAACAACTTGCTATTGTAAAGAAGTTGATCCTGGATAAACAACGCCCGTTTACAGGCTGTGGGGCAAGTGATGCAAGTGGCGGATTTTTCAGTGCCTCTTGAGAGGCATGCCGGTACGATGCCCTTCTAGGGCTTACCCAAGCCCCCGGCTTTGCCGGGGGTCATGACTTGCGCCGGGCAAGGCGCCTTTAAAGGGGTTCGCGGCCCGCTGTTTTCCGGGGCTGGGGAACGCGGGAAAGGGATTGTCCAGCTCCTGTGCAAAAAGGAAAATTTTCCTCTGGAATTTCAGCGAAATACCGAAGGGGAATTTTTGGAAAACCCCTTCCCTTTTTTGGAGCGAGGGCTATAATTATGGGAGCTTGGAATCGAGCCCTTTCCGGAGAGGGGGAAGGGCCCGGAGCCGGCCTGAAAGGCCAGGTTTTTTGCCCTTTCAGGAGACAAGACGTACGCCGGGCTGCCCGGCGTGAAAAGGGAGGAATTGTATGTTTCAGTTAAAGTGGGTGTGGAAGCAGATGGAGGGCTTCCGAAAGCGGTACATCTTTGCCCTGTTCTCCACGGCCCTGCTGGCAATGCTGACCCTGGGCAACTCAGTAATCACCGCCAGCATTATGGACACGGTGTTCCAGCCGCTTACCGAAAGCGGTGTGGTCACCCAGCAGGTGGTGCACCATCTGGCGGTTCTGGTTGCGGTGCTCATTGGGTTTACGTTGTTCCGCACCAGCTTTCAGTACCTGTCCATTATGACCTATGAGGGCTGTTCCCAAAAGCTGATCTTCAAGCTCCGCCGGGACCTGTATAAGAATATGCAGGAGCAGGACCAGGACTTCTTCTCCAAAACCCGCACCGGCGACTTGATGACCCGCCTCACCGGCGACCTGGATATGGTCCGGTTTGCCGTGGCCTGGGTGGTGCGGCAGCTGATCCACTGCACAGTGCTGTTTGTCACCACCTCCATTGTGTTTTTGGTGACAGACTGGCTCTTTGCCCTGTCCATGCTGGCAGTAACGCCCATTATCTTTGCCCTGACGCTGGCCTTCTCCAAGCGGGTGCATCCCCTGTATGTGGACCTGCGGGAGCGCCTCTCTTTGCTGAACACCCAGGCCCAGGAGAACATCTCTGGCAACCGGGTGGTAAAGGCCTTCGCCCGGGAGGACTATGAGATTGACCGGTTCGATGAGAAAAATGCCGACTATAAAAAGGCCAACACCAGGGCCTCCCTGCTGTGGCTGCAGTACAGCCCCTATATTGAGGGCCTGTCCCAGTCCCTCTCCATTGCGGTGCTGCTGGTGGGGGGCGTGTTCCTCATCACCGGGCGCATCTCAATTGGGACCTTCACCCTGTTCAACGGCTTGACCTGGACGCTGACCGACCCCATGCGCATGCTGGGCATGCATCTCAACGACCTGCAGCGGTTCTTCGCCAGCTCCAATAAGATTATCGAGCTGTACTATGCCAAGTCCACCATCACTTCCCGTCCCGACGCCAAAAAGGTGGACACCCGCCTGAAGGGGGAGATCGACTTCTCCGGCGTGGACCTGAACCTCCACGGCCAACCGGTGCTGCGCCACATTGACCTGCATATCAATCCTGGCGAAACGGTGGCCATTATGGGGCCCACCGGCTCTGGAAAGACCTCGCTGGTGAATTTGATCCCCCGGTTTACGGACGTCAGCGGCGGCACCCTCACCATAGACGGCACACCGGTGGGGCGCTATGACCTGCAGGGCCTGCGCCACGCTATCGGTATCGCCACCCAGGACGTGTTCCTGTTTTCCGACACGGTGGACGGTAATATCGCCTATGGCGACTCCTCCCTCTCCGAGGATGACGTGAAGCGGTATGCCAAAATGGCGGATGTGGACTTTGTGGAAAAGCTGCCCGATGGCTTCGACACCCTCATCGGCGAGCGGGGCACCGGCCTTTCCGGCGGCCAGAAGCAGCGCATCGCCCTGGCCCGGGCCCTGGCCGTGCGGCCCTCCATCCTCATCCTGGATGACACCACCAGCGCCGTGGACCTGGAAACCGAGAAGTACATCCAAGAGCAGCTGGCCAGCTTGGACTTCCCCTGCACCAAGATTATCGTGGCCCAGCGCATTTCCACCACCAAGCGGGCGGATAAGATCGTCATTTTGGATAAGGGCCGGGTGGTGGACATCGGCACCCACGAGGAGCTGTCCCAGCGGCCCGGCTACTACCGGGAAGTGTTCCTGCTGCAAAACGGCATGGAAGAGGAAAAGGAGGTGGTTTAAATGGCACGCAACAAGTTTGACGTGGACGAGACCCTGGAAACCCCATTTAACATAAAACATCTGCTCCGGGCTGGCGTGTACATTGGCCGCCACAAGAAAAAGATGATTTTGTCCCTGCTGTTCTCCGCCATTTCCGCCGCCTGCTCTTTGCTGGGGCCCCTGCTCATCCAGCGGGCCATCGACGTGTCCGTGCCCCAAAAGGACTACACCGAGCTGGTGGTGCTGGCCGTCATCATGCTGGTGTCCATTGTGGCCTCTGTGCTGTTCGCCCGGGCCCGCTCCAAGTACATGATTGTGGTGGGCCAGGAGATCATCTACGACATCCGCAAGGATTTGTTCGAGCACCTGCAGAAGCTGCCCTTCCAGTTTTACGATGACCGGCCCCACGGCAAGATTTTGACCCGCGTTATCAACTATGTCAACTCCGTGTCGGATGCCCTCTCCAACGGCATCATCAACTTTGTGCTGGAGATCTTCAACCTGATCTTGATTGCCGTGTTCATGTTCCTGTGCGATGTGCGCCTGAGCCTGATCGTCATGGCGGGCATCCCCCTGTTCTTGGTCATCGTGCTGCTCATCAAACCCGCCCAGCGCCGGGCCTGGCAGGATGTGTCCAACAAGAGCTCCAACATCAACGCCTACCTCCACGAAAGCCTGGACGGCATGAAGATCACCCAGGCCTTCACCCGGGAGGAGGAGAACCGCGGCATCTACGAGAAGCTGAACAAGAAGTGCTATCAGACCTGGATGAAGGCTCAGTACACCTCCAACCTGGTGTGGTACTCTGTGGACAACATCTCCACCTGGGTGGTGGGCGCCATGTACCTCATCGGCCTGTGGATGCTGGGGCCTGCCATGCAGATCGGCACCCTCATTGCCATTTCCTCCTACGCTTGGCGGTTCTGGCAGCCCATTTTGAACCTGTCCAACTTGTACAACACCTTCATCAACGCGGTGGCCTACCTGGAGCGCATCTTCGAGATGATTGACGAGCCCGTCACTGTGGACGATGCCCCCGGCGCCACCGAGCTGCCCCCCATCACCGGCCGTGTCACCTTCGATGACGTGACCTTCTCCTACGATGGGCAAATCAACATCTTAGAGCACTTCAACCTGGATGTAAAGCCCGGCGAGTCCATTGCCCTGGTGGGCCCCACCGGCGCCGGCAAGACCACCGTGGTGAACTTGATCTCCCGGTTCTATAACATCGATAGGGGACGCCTGCTGCTGGATGGCCACGACATCGCCCAGGTGACCCTCCGCTCCCTTCGCTCTCAAATGGGCATTATGCTCCAGGACAGCTTCATCTTCTCCGGCACCATTATGGACAACATCCGCTATGGCCGCCTGGACGCCACCGATGAGGAGGTCATCGCCGCAGCCAAGACCGTGCGCGCGGATGAGTTCATCCGCGAAATGGAGGATGGCTATTACACCCAGGTCAACGAGCGGGGCTCCCGCCTGTCCCAGGGCCAGCGGCAGCTGGTGGCCTTTGCCCGCACCCTGCTCTCCGACCCCAAGATTCTGGTGCTGGATGAGGCCACCTCTTCCATCGACGCCAAAACCGAGCGCCTGGTGCAAGAGGGCCTCAACGCCCTTCTGAAAGGCCGTACCAGCTTTATCATCGCCCACCGCCTTTCCACCATCAAGAACTGCGACCGCATCCTGTACATTTCCAACAAGGGCATTGCGGAGATGGGCACCCATCAGCAGTTGTTGGAGAAGAAGGGATATTATTACCATCTGTACACGGCCCAGCTGGAGAGCTGAACCGGGAGAGAGAGCTCCCTCTGGGATAACGGAATAGAGCGCAAAAGCAAGCGCGCAGCCCACGGCGCCAGAGCGGCGGCAGGGTTCGCGCTTGCTTTTTTGTCACAGGGAAAAAGCAGGTGGTCCTCCAGAAGGCTGCCTGCTTGAAATGCCATTGAAGCATGAAAGGAAAAGAGATTGCTTTTTGAGCATGGGTCTGCTATGATGGGGAAAAAGAAAGGGGGAAAGGCCTGTGGAAATTCGGGTTTTGCGGTATTTCCTGGCGGTGGCGCGGGAGGAGAGCATCACCAAGGCAGCCGAGCTGCTTCACCTCACCCAGCCTACTTTAAGCCGGCAGATCGGCCAGATGGAGGAGGAACTGGGGGTCAAACTGTTTGACCGGGGCGCCCGCAAGATTGTCCTTACCAATGAGGGCCTGCTGCTGCGCCGCCGGGCAGAGGAGATTCTGGAGCTGGTGGATAAGACCGAGAAGGAACTGACGGAGCAGGACGAGCGGATTGAGGGGACTGTTTCCCTGGGCTGCGGAGACCTGGCCTCTGTGGAGCTGCTGCCGCCGCTGTTCCGGGCGTTCCGCGCGCGCTATCCCGCGGTGCGCTTTGACCTGTACACCGGTACTGCCGACCACATCCAGGACAGGATGGACCGGGGCTTGACGGATATTGGCCTGCTGATGGAGCCGGTGAGCGTAGAAAAATATGAATACATCCGGCTGGCCCGGCAGGAGCAGTGGTGGGCGGTGATGCACCCTGACGCCCCCTTGGCCCGGCTGGCCCGGGTGACTCCTCAGGATTTGGCCGGCCAGCCTTTAATTCTTCCCCGCAGGCTCAGTGTGCAAAGTGAGCTGGCAGGCTGGTTTGGAGAGGAGTTTGACAAGCTGAATGTGGTCTTTACCTCCAATCTGCCGGCCATCAGTTCCATTGTGGCCCATAACCAGCTGGCCTATTCCATTACGATCCGGGGCTCCCTCTCCTTCTGGGACCCGGAAAAAATCACCTGCCGCCCCCTGTATCCAGAGCTGAAGGCCACCAGCATCCTGGCCTGGAAGCGCAAGCAGCCCTTCAGCCCGGCGGTCTCCAAGTGGATTCAGTTTGCCAAGGAAACCCTCCGTCCAGCCGGTTGAGCGCTTTTTATGCCCTGTAAGCATTGCGCCTTATGAAAAACGGGTATTAGACAGGCGGCTTCCCGTCCCCTATAATGAGAGTGGAAGGGCACTTCCCAACACAAGACCCTTTTGGGGAGAAACGGGGGGAGACACATGGACCTGTTGGAAGCGGGCAGAAGGTTCCGCCTGGCGCCGGAACTGCTGAGGCTGTATGAGGAAAATGGGCTCCTGCAAGGGGTGCAGGCGCCGGACGGTACCCGGCATTATGGGGAGGAAGCGCTGCAGCGGGCAGTTTCGTTTCGGTTTTTGCAGCAAGCCGGGATGAAACTGGGCACGCTGAAGCACTTTGTCAGGCTGGCGGAACAGGGATCGGATACAGTCGGGGAGCGGCTTCGGCTGCTGCGGCGGTGCCGCTGCTGCCTGTTGGAGGAGATCCATCAAAAGCAGCAGGCTTTGGATCAGGTGGATTACCTGATCCGCGAGCTGCGCGGGAAATAGCCCGCGCCTTCCAAACAGCATAGGAATGGATCTTGACGGGGCTTGCCCAGCGTTCTACAATGGTGTCAATCACCTGCCGCCCTGTGGCGTAGAAAGAGAGGAAGAACGCTGTGCGCACAGTACGCGATGCCAAATTTGTCCCCCAATGGGTGGACTTGACCCAGGAGTACCCGGCCCCGCTCTTCGGGCATATTACGCGGCAATATCTCAATCTGTCCTATGGTGGGCATCCCCTGCAAGCGGTGGACCTCTATCTGCCGGAAGAGGGAAAGCCCCCTTTTCCCATGCTCATTCTGGTCCACGGTGGGGGATTCTCCCGGTGTGATAAGAGGGATTTGAGCGTATACCCTGGCTTTTACGCCCTGCGGGAGGGGTTTGCCTTGGCCTCTGTCAATTACCGCCTCGTGCCGGAGTACCGCTTTCCCTGCCAAATCCATGATGTCAAAGCGGCCATCCGCTTTTTAAAGGGCCATGCGGGGGAATATGGGCTGGATCCGCGGAGCTTCTTTTTGTACGGCGACTCGGCGGGGGGCTAAGCAGGGAAAGCCCCTGCTGGTGACAGGCGTGCAGTGCCACAACTCTTCCACGGGCACTGGAATGCTGCAAGATGCCATCCAGGTGGCCAAGGAGTTTCACGGCAATGTGCTGGAGGCCCCTGTCTACTGGTATCTGCTGGAGCCCCAGCAGGGCGTGTACGACACCTCCCATGTGCGGGAACTGATCCATACAGTGCGCAAAGCAGGGCTGCACCTGGTCATCCTCTGGTTTGCCACCAATAAGAACGGCCACCCCAACTATGCGCTGGAATACATTAAGCTGGACCCGGACACCTACCGCTTGGCAGTGGAGCCCGACGGCCTGCCGGTGCCCTCGTTAAGCCCCCATTGCCAGGCCACTCTCCGGGCGGATCAAAAGGCGTTTGTAGAGCTGATGAAGTGCATCAAGGAAGAGGACGGGGACTGCGGAACCGTGCTGGCGGTGCAGGTGGAAAACGAAGCGGGCTTGGGCGGCACGGACCGGGATTACTCCCAAGCGGCCCAGCGGGACTTTGAGAACGGGGTTCCCCCAGAACTGGAGGGCGTGGAGATCCCGGACAGCGGCGCCTCGATGCGGGATAACAGCTGGCGGGGCCGTTTTAGCCGTCACGCCAATGAGGCCTTCACCGCCTGGTACCAAGCCCGCTATATCGAGGAGATCGCCGCGGCGGGCAAGCGGGTCTACAACATCCCCATGTATGTCAACGCCATGTTGGGCCATCCCTACAGCGAGGCGGGCATGGCCTACAACTCCGGCGGCCCCACCGTGCGGGTGCTGGATATCTGGAAGAAAGCGGCTCCCTCCATTGACCTGCTGTGCCCGGATATCTACATGCCCTGCCGGGATTATTACACCCATTTCTGCCAGGCTTACTCCCGGGAGGACAACGCCCTCTTCATTCCGGAGAGCAGCTTTGCCGGCCCCTCCGCGGCGCTGAACGTCATTCGGGCCGCCGCCCAGTACGAAGCGGTGGGCGTGTGCTGCTTCGGCGCGGAGAGCGCCCTGGATGAAACTGGCAGCCTGCGGGAAGACGTAGTGGATACCGCCGTCTCCTTCCAAATGGTGCGCAACGTCGCCCCTCTGCTCCTCCAGTACCACGGCACAGGGCGTATCCACGCCATCCTCCAGGAGGAGTTTATGGACCAGCAGCTGATCCTGACGGAGGGCTTCCGCATTGTAGCCCACTTCGATATACGCCGCCGTATCCCGGATACGCGGGAGACCCTGCCCCGGGGCAGAGGTATCCTGGTACAGACCGGAGAGTACGAGTTCTATCTCACCGGCGACAACGTGGCCCTGGACTTTGTAGCACGGCCGGACCCGGAAGAGGAGATGCCCAGGTTCTGGCTGGCCTGCCGCCAGTCCAACCAGTTGAACTTCCTCACGGTGGAGGAGGGGCATTTCGATGAGCAGAATCAGTGGGTGGTGGACTTCCGCCGCAATGGCGATGAGACCAACTACGAGACCTACGCCCGAAAGGGGGAAGTGGTGCGCATCCGCCTAAACCCCAAAATGGGGAAGAAGGGCTTTGTAAAGGCCTGAGCTGGAAAGAGAAAAAGCCTGCGGATTTTGCATCCGCAGGCTTTTTTAAGCAGGGCCCTACTGGATATGCCCTTGGGAAACCATCTGCGCAAACATCTGGTGCACCGAAGTGTCCCCCGTCAGCTCTGGGTGAAAGGCGGTTGCCAGCTGGTTGCCCTGGCGGGCAGCCACCAGGCGCCCATCCACCACGGCCAGGGGCTCTACCCCAGAAGCGGCTTTGGCAATGTAGGGGGCCCGGATAAAGGTCATGGGGATTTTTCCCAGGCCTGCAAATTCCCCCCGTGTGGAAAAGCTGCCCAGCTGGCGGCCGTAGGCGTTGCGCACCGCCGTAATGTCCATGGTGGCAAGGTGGGTGCGGGCGTCATTCTGCAGGTGCTTTGCCAGCAGCAGAAGCCCCGCGCAGGTGCCAAACACAGGAAGCCCCGCCTGGATAGCGGACTGCAGGGGCTGAAAAAGCCCCAGCTCCTTCAACAGCCTTCCCTGCACGGTGCTCTCTCCGCCAGGAAGGATCAGGCCGTCGAAGGTCCGGTGGAGGTCTTCCCGTTTCCGAATTTCCATCCAGGAGATCCCCAGCCGGCTCAGCATTGCCTCATGTTCCAGAAAAGCTCCTTGCAGGGCCAGTACAGCAATGCGCACGGCTCATTTCCCCCTCTCGGCCATCAGCAGCTGGATCTCCTGCTCGTTGATCCCCACCATCGCTTCGCCCAGGTCCTCAGAGAGCTCTGCCAGCAGCTTGGCGTCCTGAAAATTGGTGACTGCCTGCACAATGGCGGCGGCCCGTTTTTCCGGGTTTCCAGATTTGAAAATGCCCGAGCCCACGAACACGCCTTCCGCGCCCAGCTGCATCATCAAGGCGGCATCGGCCGGCGTGGCCACCCCTCCCGCGGCAAAGTTGACCACGGGAAGTTTGCCGTGCTGGTGGACATAGGCAACCAAATCATAGGGAACCTGCAGCTGCTTGGCCGCCTCGAACAGTTCCTCTTCCGCCAAAGAGGTAATGCGCCGGATCTCTGCTTGCATCAACCGCATATGGCGGACGGCCTGCACAATGTCTCCGGTGCCGGGCTCTCCCTTGGTTCGGATCATGGCGGCCCCTTCATTGATCCTCCGAAGGGCTTCCCCCAAGTCTCGCGCGCCGCACACAAAGGGCACCTGGAACTGCCGTTTATCAATGTGGTAGGTGTCATCCGCAGGGGAGAGAACCTCCGATTCGTCAATAAAGTCGATGGCAATGGCCTGGAGGATCTGGGCCTCAGCGAAATGGCCAATCCGGCATTTGGCCATTACAGGGATGGACACCGCTTCTTGAATCCCCCGGATCATTTTGGGGTCGCTCATGCGGGAGACGCCCCCCGCCGCCCGGATATCCGCAGGGATGCGCTCCAAAGCCATCACGGCGCAGGCGCCTGCGGCTTCCGCGATTTTTGCCTGTTCGGGGGTGGTGACATCCATAATCACCCCGCCTTTTAGCATTTGGGCCAGGTTTTTATTCAACTCGTACCGGTTTTCCGCCATCGTTGCATTCCTCCTTGTATTTTGCGTGGAACCAGTATACAATAAAACTGGATCTATCAAAATAGTCAGAAAAGGAGAATTTTATATTACCAGATGAACCGTTCCACAGCGTTTTCTGCCCTAAGCCCCGCCTATCTGCGGCTGTACAGCCGGCTGCGGGAGGAGATTGTCAACCAGGCCTACCGCTATGAGGAGAAGCTGCCCTCCAAACGGAATATGGCGGCCAACAGCGGCGTGAGTACGGTTACCGTGGAGCACGCCTACGCCCTTTTGGCGGAGGAGGGCTATATTGAATCTCGGGAGCGCAGCGGATTTTATGTAACCTTCCGCCCGGATGACGGGTTTGCGGCCCCCGCAGCCCTTCCCATCCGGCCTGCGGCGGTCCCCAGCGATCCGTCCGGGCTGCCGCCCTTTCCCTTTTCTGTGCTGGCAAAAACCACCCGGCGGGTGCTCAGCACATACGGGGAACGCATTTTGGAAAAATCCCCCAATGCGGGGTGCTTAGAGCTTCGAGAGGCCCTGCGGCGCTACCTGGCCTGCAACCGGGGCATTGAGGCGGAACTGGACCAGGTGGTCATTGGTTCAGGGGCAGAGTACCTGTACAGCCTGATCGTGGGAATGCTGGGGAGAAACCGTCTGTTCGCGTTGGAGTCCCCCTCTTATGAAAAGATCGAGCAGGTGTATCGCTGGGCAGGGGCGGCCTGTGAACTGCTGCCCCTGGGTCCGGATGGGATTGATTCCCGGGCCCTGGCGGAGACAAAGGCCAGTGTGCTGCACATATCTCCTTACCGCAGTTATCCCACAGGGGTCACCGCCACCGCCTCAAAGCGGCATGAATACCTGCGCTGGGCGGCGGGGGGCGGGCGCGTCCTGGTGGAGGATGACTTTGAATCGGAATTTTCCGTTTCCAGCAAACCGGAGGAGACCATGTTTTCCCTTTCCAAAGGCGGCCGAGTGATCTATTTGAACACCTTCTCCAAAACCATCTCCCCTTCCTTGCGGATGGGGTATATGGTCCTCCCCAGAGAGTTGGTCCCCCTTTTTCAGGAATCTCTGTATTAGATAAGTATTGGTGTGAATAACTGACCTTTTTATTCATTTTTTATGAATTCCCAACGAAAAGGAGCAAGGTATATTTCAACCTTGCTCCTATGGGATATATGCTATTCAGTTCAACAAATCCCAATTGGTCAAATTGAAATTATTGCTTCCACAAACTGGTTTGCCTTTTCTGTATGAATACCGTGCCCACAATCAAATTGCTGGATTTTCATATTTTCAATCAAGGCATTGACTCTCTGCAAATCTTCATCAGACAATGCGCCTTGCAACAAACCATTTTCACCAATCGTTGTCTTTGCTTTCATAAACAGAGTTTTGCATTTGATTTTAGAAAGAAGGTCATTGTAATCAACAGTGTCATTGAACGAATCGTTATAAAAGGCTTCTCCAAATTGAGGGTCATAATAATGCAGGCCATTAAAGCCTTCTAAAAACTTTTTAGGCCAAAACAGAACTTTCAGATTTTTGTCGGGATGTTTGGTTCGGTATTTCAATGCAAAACCACTCAGTTTTTCTCTGACAGTTTCTCTGGATTCATCGGGAAAGAAATTCCAGCAATACTGATTCTTGAAATAGTAATAGACGAAATCCTTTTCCACATCCTGTAAAAGGAAATTATGGCAGACAGAGGATAAATCTTTGTAATTGTATGTATTATATCTTCTTTCGCCCCAGCTTGAGAAGAACGGAGGG
>ENA-OUPA01000756-OUPA01000756.1-human-gut-metagenome-genome-assembly--contig:-NODE-756-length-18609-cov-84.4079_pt1 | contig 18609 bp, 16 predicted proteins | sample MGYA00237939_ERZ548770 | MGnify/ENA primary metagenome ERZ548770 (study PRJEB26490, sample SAMN05356877) | human gut metagenome | biome: terrestrial biome; feature: human-associated habitat; material...
CGCAACGCGTTGCGCTGAGTCCTGAGGCTGTTGCAATGAAAATGACAATCAAGGTACCGGTATTGCCTCTGGCTTAAAGACGTTTCCCCGACGCGATATGTCAACAACAGTGAGATAATGGACAGGCTGGCTGCCGTGAGAGAAATGAGGCTCAAAAGCAAGACGGCTTCTGTCAGGAGAGATGCCGACACACCTTTCCTGTTCACCCAGATTCGTCAGCCCGATACCGACTACCTGCTTTTCCCAAGGCATTCGACGGGGCGACGGATTTATCTTCCTATTGGCTTCGTGTCTGCGGATGTCATAGCAAGCGATGCCGCCTCCTTTATCCCCAATGCCGATCTATATCAATTCGGGATTCTGTCATCCCTTTTTCACAACGCTTGGATGAGAGTGGTTTGCGGGCGTCTAAAGTCCGACTACCGTTATTCACCCGCCGTATACAACAGCTTCGTATTCCCGGAGTGCGGGGAGGCGCAGCGGGAGTACATCTCTAGCTGCGCTCAGGCTGTGCTGGATGCGCGGGAGCAGGCGGGGGAGTCTTTGGAGACGCTCTATAACCCGGACAACTCCATTGTGTTCCCCGATCTGATGCGTGCCCATCGCGAGCTCGACGCCGCTGTTGAAGCCGCCTACGGCGTCGATTTCAACGGCGATGAGGAGAAGATCGTCGCGCACCTGTTCAAGTTGTACTCGGAAAAGGTATCCGCCAATGAAGGATGACAATCCTGAGGAGAGCGTGGCATGGAGGAATGTCGGGATCCCATCATGCCACGAGGCCTTTCAGTGGTTCCCAAAATGTCAGTGGCACGCTTCGTTGCCCGGAGCAAGCCAAGCAATGTCGGCTTTTCGAGAGGCGATGCAGCCGCTGCCCAAGGTTGCATATCAGGATCTCATCCCTTCGTCGTTGCATGAAACGATGAGGTCAATTCGTGGCGTTTACAGCGAAGCGCTATCTGGTGCGCTTTCCGATTTCGTGGCTTCCACGCGTTTGGCGTTAGATACGTCGTCGATTCTGCGGTCAATTTCCGAATCGCTCAATCCTCTTTATGAGCGACTGTCGTCGTTAGACCTTGCGCTTGACTTGCAGGGGCTGAGAGATGGGTACATTGGTTGGGGGAACCTTGGTTGGATCGTTGCGGACGCCATGACCTTTTCAGAAATACGCGCAGTTCCGCAGACGCTGGTGGAAGCCGATAGGCTATGCATGCGTTATTTTGATCATGGGGGCTTGAATCAGCTGTTCGACCGCCTGCAACTTAACTCCAATAAAAGGAAAGATTTGGACGAGGCCATTAGTCTGTTTACTGACCGTCGTTACAAGCCTTGCGCAATGATGTTGTGCTCCCTAATTGAGGGAGAGTTAATCAAACTTGGCGGTCGCGCCCAGGGAAAGAATCGAAGGAGCGGACGAGTCACCATCGATAAGGTGGCTAGGCAGATTTCCAAAGAAGAGACCCTCCTTGCATTCGAGTTCGAGAACTACTCAAGAGTTTGGGCATACTTTTTTCGATCGGGAAACGACTTTGATCGAAGCCGAGAAGGTGAGCTCAACCGCAATTTCCTCATGCATGGGATGATGTACAAGCCTGTCCGAAGAAAGACGTGCGTGAAGTTGTTCAGCCTGCTGGATTCGACGACTTGTGTGCTGCCGTTAATCGCTGGCGTGTAGTCGCGCCCCATGACGGTGGCATCCTCGGAAGACAGGCGGTTACTCATCACCGCTTAGACCCCATTGAGGAGGGTGCTGGGTCTGTATTATCTGCTGGTCGTTCGAAGTGCTTGTGGCGATTCGGTTTGGAGGTTCGAGTGCTGGGCTTTCCCACGAACCAGCGCCCGTCCTGACGCCATATCGTCTTGGGCTCGCCCGTGTGGCCCATGAACACGTCGAACCTCTCCACGAGGTTGCCGAACACCACCCGCCCGTGCGTCACGTGGCGGGCGGTTGACTTTATTGGCCAGCTCCTTCCGTCTGGCCATATGAGCCTTTTGGGCACATCGACATCGTCGTTGAGGCCCTTCGGCGGACACTCGACCCCCACGTAGACGCGGTCGCATTCGCGCGGTATCCCGCATGTGCCTGACAGGTCCTTTCCCTTGAACAACCCAATCACTTCCCTTCGGGGCGATTGTAGGCCCTCGTCCGGACGCGGCTGAGACATGCGGCCCGCAGGGGAGGCCGTGCCAGAGGGCGCACCCGGTGGAGCTTCCGCCCGCGCGCGTCAAGGGGCCGCACGGAACCCCGCACAAACCTGCGCTTCGCTTCGGTTGGTGGAGGTTGCCGTGCAGCTCCCTTGACCCGCGCGGGCTCCAGCTCGCGGCTTCAGGAAAGAAGCCATAGGCGCGGCAAGCAGCGCCTACGGCTTCTGCCTGCGAGGCGGAGAGGATTGGCCGACATGGCCGGAAAGGAGACCGATATGCAGGAGCTCATGCCGAAGGGGGTGGCGGAGACGGTGCCGCCGCTGTACGCGACCGAGCACGAGGACGACCCCGTCGCGCGCGTGAAGCTGTTCGGCCGCGCGTGGACGTGGTACGTGACCGAGTACGACCCGGCCACGGGCGAGGCGTTCGGCCTCGTCGAGGGCTTAGCCGACGAGTGGGGGTACTTCTCCATCCGCGAGATGGAGGCCCTGAACCGCGCCAAGGGCTTCGGCGTTATCGAGCGCGACGAGCATTTCGAGCCCGCGCCCGTGCGCGAGGTCAGGCGCTAGCCAAAAGACGGAGGGGCCGAGGAGGCCCCGCCCATCGCTGCGGAAAGGATGAACGGGAATGAAGTTAGAAGAGCGGAAGGGCCGCTACGTCGTCTACGAGAGGAGCCTGCTCCACTCGTACAGGAGCGCCCTGCGCGACGGCATCGCCTACGGGGCGAGCGACGACCCTGACGAGGCCATGGGGCTGCTGGACACGGTGTTGGAATACGGCCTCAGCGGATTCGTCTACGACACGGAGAGGAACGCGGTGCGCGACCCTCTGCGCTCGGAAGGGTGGATTTCGCTGTGACCGCCACGGGGTGCCGCGCCTCCCGGCGCGGTGCTCCGGGCCCGCAAGGGGCCCTGCGCCCGCTCGGCCTGCGCTCGGATGCGGGAATCCATCGCTTCGGCCTCGCTCTCGCTGCGCGGCGCGGGGACGCTCCCAGAGGTCGCCTCCCCACGCCGCTCCGCTCACGCCGCCGACGGCCCGCGAACGGCTGCATTGGGTGGCTCCCAGAGGTCTCCACCATTTCGCCGCGTCGCGCGCCGTCGGCTCTCGCTGCGGGCTCCCGAACGCTCCCTCAGGGTCGCCTTCGGAAGCCCTCCGCTCGCCATCCCTATGGGCTGGCAAGATATGCATTGCGACGTACAAACCGTCGTTCCTCCGGTTTGCCCGCCGCAATGATCTTGCCCTGCGCACGGGCGCAGGGGAGGGCGAGCCGCTCGCTACGGCTCGCTCCCGCCGGGTGATGGACCGCTCGCTACGGCTCGCTCCCATCAGCTCAGCACGACACCGTCTTTGCTTTCCCGATGTGTGAGAGAATTCGAAAAGTGGCTGATTTGGGAGGTTCCAGTGGGGCTTAAGCGATTGAGTGTTTCTCCTTACGATTATGTCGTTGTTGACGTTGAGACGAATGGGTTTAGGAGCAAGGAGCACGACCTGCTGTCTATCTCTCTGTATAAACCCGATGACGGTCTCGAATATGATCGGTTCCTGCCCCTTGATTTGAACGAAGCCGTTTACACGACCGAGGTAAACGGCATCACGAAGAGCAAGCTGGAGGGGAGAACCCATCTAACGCAAGACGAGCTGGATGGCCTCTTCGAGAGGTTCGAGCTCGGTTCAAGGACCCTTCTTCACTACGGGAACATAGACGAGAAGTTCATCCGCGAATACTTCAAGCGGCAAGGTCTGAGAGGCTTCGAGAGGCTGCGCTTTTACAATTTCAAGAGGATGGTGTGTTCCAGTAAGTTCTCCGACGGGAGCCTCACTAAAGACAGGCTCTGTGGCGCTTTCGGCATCGATGGGGTTACGGAGGTTCACACCGGCATCAACGACTGCAAGCTGGAGTGGAGACTGTTCGAAGCCTTTGGCGGGAATTACATCCTTGCCACAATGCGTGCCTTCCACTGGCAGTTCAGCGTTTTGAGCCCGGACTACATCATTCCGGTTAGCTACCTTTCCGCCATTCCCAATCTCTCCCGGCTATACGAAAGGCCATACATCGCCTACGAGGCGGAGGAGGTTTTCCGCCTCCATGTCGCGGGTGAACACGTCAGGCGTTTCGGCTCCAATTTCTCGGGAAATACCGTTGAACATCTGATCAACGTCATGTCGGGGGCTGAGGTCCAAGACAACCGCGAGTTTTTGAAGGAGAACTACTGCAAGAACAGGCGCATAGGCGAGATGGAGCACGACACTCGCCCAGTATTTATGCGCATGAACCAAGACGGTACGGTGACCGCAGTGGATGAAAGCCATAAGGAGCGAGAATCTGAGCTCAATGCCTGCCTGGCCGACATGAGGGCTCAGATCGAGCCCATGATTGACTTCATCAAGAAGTCGGTTTTCAACGACGGTCCCATCATGTCGCAGGAGCTGATCGTTTACCGCGACCTCGGAATCATGGCCATGTGCGACCTGTCTTCGAAAGATGCCGTTTTGGAGATCAAGACGACATCCTGGCATCCCGAGAGCTATGCGGAGCAGCTGTATTACGAGGCGAATGGCAGGTCGGCGTACCTCCTCACAATGGAATGGGGAGACGGTGAGGTGGATTTCGTCGTCAACTCGGTTCGCGTGGGACCGGGGGAGAAGCCGAACGACAAAAGAGCGGCGGCGATCGACCGTCTGGGCAAGTCGCTTAAGGATAGCGGTCTTGAAGTTGCGGAGTACCGCTCGTCGGTTAAGCCTATTCGCGTGCGATGCAGGTCGTGTGGCAAGGAATGGGACGAGAGCCGCTACAGAATCGTCAACGGGAAAAGCTTCTGCTCCGTTTGCCATCCCGAGATGGCGGCTGTGCGGAGTGGCGGGCGGGGGCGCGACGACGCGCAGCGACGGCAGCGATTGACCAAGGAGGAGGCCCTATCAATCCGGGCACGAAGGTATGCCGGAAAAGTCTCCTCCCGCAGCGGAGGGGGGCTTCGCGTGGTGGAGTCAAGCTATGTTGGCAGTAAGGACCCTGTGACAGTCGAGTGCCTGTCTTGCGGCAGACTCTGGCAGCCCCGCGCGGACCATCTGCTGTCGAAATGCTATTGCTCAAAGTGCCTCAGGCCCAATCGGGGCTGCACAAAATAATGGCAGGCGAGCGGCGGTCGCCTCCCTCGGGGCAAACCGCCGCCTTCTTTAACCCGGGCGCATAGATTTAGCACATGTCCCGCGTGATGTAGTCCATGGTGCGGTACAGCTGCATGCACAGCTTTATCGCGCGCATCACCCCGTGGTAGGTGAACCGGATCGTGCGCCCCGTCCTGCGGTGCGTGACGTAGCCGAGCCTCGCCCCGTTCACCTTGCGCTCGCCGCCCAGCGACTTCGAGTGGAATCGGTACTGGAGGTCTCCTCCCCTCGAGCGCTTGAGCTTGATGCCGTCCTGTGCGAGGCGGCGCGACAGCTCCGCCATGCGGTCGGGGCAGTCGGGGATGCGCCCGACCTCCTCGATGCGCTTGGCGACCGCGCGCCGCACGCGTTCGTTCTCGGAGCGCCCGGCCTGCCCCTTGCGGGCCATGTCGCGCTCCGCTGCCCCGGGCTGCCTTCCGTGCACGCGGGAGTTCGCCTTGCCGCGTTCGAGCTGTTTCAGGCCGTATTTCTCATCGAGGGCCCTCACGGTTTCGGCGCGCGACTTCGCTGCCACTCGAGCAGGGCCCTCGTTGAGGCGCAGCCCGGTGGCTAGGTCGCTCCTGTTTACGGCCAAGTGTGCGGAGAACCTGTCCGTGCCGTCGGAACTGCAGTGCTCCCTATGCAGGACGACGAGGCATTCGTGGGTGCCGTACCGCGTCTGGATGTAATCGCGGGCGTAGTCCATGCAGAGCTCGGGCGTCATCTTGCCGCCGTTGCAGCTGCATTCGTCCGGGTTGAAGTTGAGGGTAATATGCTGAAGGTAGGTGCAGCGCGCGCCTGCCTTGCCCGGCGCATTGTGGCCGAACTGCTCGCGCGTGGCGTGCATTTCCTCGAACCACCTATCCTCGTCGATGATGTTCTGGGTGTCGTGTGCCAGTACCTTCTCTCGGTTCCAATCGAGGTACGACCTGATGTTTCTAAGGTGGCGCTCGCTGCAGACTGACACTTGCTTCACGGCTGTCATCTTCCTCCTTCCCCGGGGCTATAACGCGCCCCACTCGTCTTCGTCGGCGGCGTCGGCGTTTGTTTCGGGGAAGTCTGGGCACCAGGTGGGGACGCATTCGTTTTTGCGGCGCTCCGCTCGCCCATCGAGCATCTGCTGGTATGCCAGCCTCCTCGCGCGTTCGTGTTCGCGCGTACCAAGGTCGAAGTGGCCTTTGGTCGGTGTCTTGGTGCAGTCTGTCAGGGGCGCGCGGAACGTGCCCGACCGCTCCGCCGGGATGCCGTTCTCGCCCATCTTGACCACGATCGCACCGTCCCGGTCGGGGCTCATCTCCGTCCATTCCCAAGGGTGGATAAGGTCGTCGGCGTGTTCGGAGAAGCTGGTCGATCCAGTGCTCCCGCCCGCGCCCCGGCTCGTGCTCGTTCCGCGTGTGTGGCGTGTGGTCTTTCCGACGAGCTCCGAGAAGAAGTTGCGATCGTCGGCGTCGCCGAGCTTCATGGCGACCTTCACGCCGCAGTTCGACAGGATGGCGGGCCGCCCGCTCCTCTCGCCGTACTTCTCACCCAGGAGGCTCAGCGACTGCACAGCCCCGATCCAGAACGCCCCGTAGGAGCGGCCCAGGGTGAGCAGCTTCACAAGCGGCTCGACGCGATCCATGGCGCACCATTCGTCCCCGACGAACGTAATGGGGCGCAGCTTGCCGCCGGAGCGGTCTCCGATGGAGAAGATGGAGGTGATGAGCTGGGTAACGAAGATGGTGCAGATGGCGTTGTACGGGCTGCCCGACTCCAGGACGTGGAGGAAGACCGCCGTCTTCTCCGTGAGAGTGCGCTCGGGGTCGATGTCGTCCCCGGAAGTCATCCACGCCACGGGGGCGGAGGAGAAGATGCGCAGGCGGACCTTCATGGTCGAGATGATGCTGCGCAGCTCGTTGCCGCCGGAGGACAGCAGCTGCGAGGCGCGGCTGCGGGCGGGGTGCCCGTCGGGCAGCTGGCGCAGAAATGCCTTGAGAGGAGCCGTCGGATCGGCCCCCTCGCCCTCGGTGCCCCGGCAGAGGACCTCGTTGACGGTCGCGAGGTGCTTCGCCCCGGCGGGGCACTCCTCCGAGCATGCGACCAGCAGTATCAACGCGGAGCAGCCGCTTCGCGCCGACTCCGTCCAGTGCGAGGAGCCCTGCCCGCGCTCCTCCGGGAAGAGCGCCATGGCGATGGCGTCCGCCGCCTGCTCCGCCCCTTGGGAATCACCTTTCTCGGCGAGTTTGACCACGAGGCTCATGGGGTTGAAACGGTGGCCGCGATAGGGGTTCTGGGTGTCGAGCAGCAGCACGTCGTAGCCGCGCCGCTCCAGCTCGGGCCCCGTGATCTCGATGAGCTCGTTCTTCACGTCGGTGACGGCGATGGAGACCGGCTCGGAGCCGTTGGCCCCGTCGCCGTAGGTGAGCAGGTCGATGGTCGGAATGAGGCAGAAGCGCGTCTTGCCCGAGCCCGTGGAACCGTCGAGCAGCACGTGGCGCTCAGGCTCGAATAGGTACTTGCCCTTGGCGAAGCCGTATACGAAGCCGCGCGCTTTGGGGCTTGCCTTGCCGTCCCATGTGACGGAGCCCTTGATGAGCTCGGCTCCCGTCTTGATACGGGCGCTGCCGAGGACGCCTCCGTCCTCGCCGCGCCCCTTCGCCTGCTCCATCGAGAAGAAGAGCAGCGAGATGAGGAAGAGCAGCGCGAGCGTGGCTGCGGTGCCCGCCGGATGGGCGGCGAAGCCGCCCGACAGCCACCAGTCGGGAACGGCGGTGAGATCGAAAGTGGGGATGGTGGTGACGGTGCCTCCGCTCAGAAGGTAATCCGCTGGCTGGGCAAGTGCAGGGCAGCAAAACGCCCCGAGTGCCAGAGCGCTAATGAGGGAGGGGATGAGGATTTCCATTTCTCCCCCTAACCGCGCGCTGCGGAGATAAGCGCGCAGATGTTGTCCGCCGCTACGGAGACGCGGCGCACCGCGCGATCGGTGCTGGCAGCGGAGTCCCCGTCTGCCCCGAAGGTATTGAGCGCGCGAGCGCACTGGTTCAAGTTCGACCCGGCGTGCTTCAGATCTGCGAATGCCTTGCGGAGCTCGGCGATGTCGATGTCCAGCGTGGGACGGGCCTCGGCGCCGCCAAGCAATCTCATCCGCGCGAAGGCGGAAATGCTCATGCCCGCCTTGCGCGCACGTGAGCGGATGCGGGTGAGCTCGTTCTCGGTGACGCGGATGTAAATCCGCCTACGGCGTCCGATTGCATTGCGGTGCTTGTCGCCTTTTCGGGCGATGCTCGACTTGTCGTTCATGGAAGTAATCCTTACGTCGGTTGTGGCAGAGCCTGTGGCAGGATTTGTGGCAGCAGGTCCGCTCCCACGGACTACCACAGGCTCCCTAGAATTACTTCCCGTTGCCGTCTTACGAGGTAGATACCCCTAATCAACTCTCATGCGTTTGCATGGCCTACGTAGAAAATGCCCCTCATAACCCGGAGGTCGTAGGTTCAAATCCTGCCCCCGCGACCAAGAACTTGCAGCTCGTCGGCCTAGCCGGCGAGCTTTTTTGTTATTCCGGGACTGTGTTTTCGGTCCAGTTCTCGGCCTCTCAAACAAAATCTCGATCTGTAACATCTAGACCCGATTTAGGCGGCTAGGTGTTACAGATCGAGATATACCGGTGGGTTGGGTCGTGTTTGTCTAAATCTGTAACACGAGGGACGGATTTTGCCGAGTTGTTGTTACAGATTGAGATTTTCTAGCAGGCGGGTTTGGTTTGTCTCGATCTGTAACAGATAGGGGCCAAAAGTGGGCCTAGCTGTTACAGATCTAGATTGTTGAGGATGGGCCGAGAGGAATGTCTCGATCTGTAACAGTAAGACCCGGTTTTGCCGCGTAACTGTTACAGATTGAGATAAACCGACGGGCCGCCCCGCCCATCCCCATCCACCTGCCGCTACCTGCTGTCCGCCGATTTCCGTTGCGCTGCTGTATTCCCATGCCATATCCTCTAGATAACTACGCGGCATCATCGCCGCCGCGCCTACAAGAGAGGAATGTCCATGACCACACCTGCATCCAAGCTGCTCCAGCCCATTACGGTTGGCCCCCTTGAGCTCAAGAACCGCATTATGTTTCCGCCGCTGACCACCGGCTACGAGGAGCGTGACGGTTCCATCGGCGAGCGCAGCCTGGCTTTTTACGAGCGCTTGGCCCGTGGCGGCGTGAGCTACATCGTCATCGGCGACGTCGCTCCCGTCATGACCGCAAGCCCCACGCCCAAGCTGGCAACCGACGCCCAGATCCCCACGTTTAAGGCGCTGGCCGACGCCGTCCACAAGCACGGCGCCAAGGTCGCGCTGCAGCTGTTCCACCCCGAGTACGATGTGCCCGGTGTCGGCCGCATGGTCATGGGATCCATGGCCGCCGCCAAGGCCGCGCAGGAGGCCAAGGCCGCCGGCGACGAGGAGACCTTTGCCGCCAAGATGGCCGAGTCCAACGAGATCCGCAACCAGGCCTACGCCAAGCTGCATCACGACATGCAGCACTTTGTGAACGAGGCGAGCGTAGAGCAGCTCACCCAGATCAAGGAGGCCATCGCTGCCTCGGCCGCTCGCGCACAGCAGGCCGGGATCGACGCTATCGAGGTCCACGGCGACCGCCTGGTGGGTTCGCTGTGCTCGGCCATCCTCAACCAGCGCACCGACGAGTACGGTGGTTCGTTCGAGAACCGCGTTCGCTACGCGCTGGAGGTCGTCGCCGCCATTAAGGAGGCCGCGCCGCAGCTGATGGTGGAGTACAAGCTCCCCGTGATCATGGAGAACCCCGACGGCACGCCGCGCGGCAAGGGTGGCCTGCAGCCCGACGAGGCCTGCGAGTTCGCCAAGCTGCTCGAGGGTACGGGCATCGATATGATTCAGGTCGCACAGGCCAACCACACCGGCAACATGGGCGACACCATTCCGCCCATGGGCGCCATGCCCTACAACTGGACGCTGCCCGTGGCCGAGCGCGTCAAGGCCCTGGTCTCCGTGCCGGTGGCAACCGTCGGCCGCGTTGTCTCGGTTGAGGCCGGCGAGAAGATTCTGGAAGACGGCGCCGCCGACATCATCGCCTATGGCCGCTCGCTCATGTGCGACCCCGACATTGCGCTGAAGGCCGCCACGGGTGAGCCCATCCGCGAGTGCCTCAACTGCAACAAGGGCTGCGTCGATGCGATTCAAAACCGCAAGTACATCTCGTGCGTGCTCAATGCCGAGAACGGCGATGAGGCAACCATCGCCATTAAGCCGGGCGAGGGCGACAAGAAGATCGCCGTGGTGGGCGGCGGCATCGCCGGCCTGGAGGCCGCGCGCGTGGCGGCCAAGCGCGGCTACGACGTGACCGTCTACGAGGCGAGCGATCATCTGGGCGGCCAGATTGTGCTGGCGGCCGCGCCCCCGCGCAAGGACGAGATCATGCGCTCGGTCGAGTATTACGAGAAGATTCTGCCTGGCCTGGGCGTGAAGGTTGAGCTCAACCACGTCGCTAGCCCCGCGGACCTCAACGCCGCCGACGCCGCGATTGTGGCCGTGGGCGCGCACGACGTGGTCATCCCCGTTCCGGGTGCCGACTCGGACAAGGTCGTCTCGAGCTGGGACGTGCTGGCCGGCAAGGTGGAGCTCAGCGGCCGCGTCGCCGTCATTGGCGGTGGCCTGGTGGGCACCGAGACTGCCGAGTATCTGCTGCAGCACGGCTGCGAGGTGGCGATCGTGGAGATGCTCGACAAGATTGCCGCGGGCGAGTCTGAGACCATTCTGCCGCTGATTATGAGCGACTTTGCCGAGCACAACGTGGAGCAGCACGTGAAGACCCGCCTGACCGCCATTACTGACGAGGGCGTGGAGGCCGTTCGCACCGCCGAGGACGGCGCCGAGGAGCCGGTGAAGATCGCCTGCGATTACGTGGTGATGGCCGTGGGCTCCAAGGCCAACGCGTTTGACCTGGATGGCGTGACGGTGCCCGTGACCTGCGTGGGCGACTGCTCGGGCGAGCGCACCGCCGACATTGCGAGCGCCATTCGCACGGCGTATCACGCGGCCAACGAGCTGTAGTTGGACATCGCGGCCAGGCGGGGCGGTAGCACGGATCCGTCTCGCCCGGCTGTGTCCCGTCGGGTGTCAACCGGTGCGGGGCCTGCAAGCGCAGCAGGTCCCGCCCTTTTTGTTTTGCTCCAGTGGATGGCAATGCGCGGTAATCATGAGGAGTGAGGACGTCTACTGCATTGCCGATTACTCAAAATTATTGGGGGAGGGGTTAATAACTATATCCTCTATGCCAAAGGACATAAAGAGATGCCAATTTTGTTGACAAGCGAATGACGATTAGCTGCGAGCCAGCTACCAGCGTAAATAATCGATAAAGAAATGTCGTAATTTGGTGCCAAATGCCCAGATAACGCCGCGTCTATTTTAATTAACTGCTTTGAGCAAACAGTAAAATGCTACTATCTAACTTGCACGTAAGAAAGCAGATTAACGGTTAAGGCTAAGAAGTGGCAGGTATGTCGGAAGCAACTAGGACTCGCACGCATGCGCCCGAGGTTAGGCAGCGCGCCGTCGAGATCCTCCAAGAGGGGGTCGGTCATCGCGCCCTCGCCGCGGAGCTTGGCATTCCCCAGGCCACGGCTCGTCAGTGGGCCCGCGCGTATGCCGTGGGCGGTGCCGACGCCGTTCTCAATGCCGGTTCGCATCATCACACCTATTCGTACGACGTAAAGCTCGCTGTGGTTAAGGACCGTCTGGAAAACGGCTTGACGGTTCGCGAGGCCATGATCAAGCACAAGATTCCCAGCGAGTCTTCGGTCAAGGCTTGGTGTCGTCAGTATCGCGAGAGCGGTGAGTCCGCGCTGGTCGATAAGCCGCGCGGTCGCAAGCCGCGCGTTAAAAAGGCGGAATAGCAAACGGGATGGTGCGCCCATAGGGGCGCATTTTTCTTGCCGCGCCAACTTTTTGGACCGGCGCGAGCCTGTCGGGACATCCTCCAAAGTGGCCAATAAACCGCGCGCAGTGGCCCGCGCGCCTGTCGCTGCGATAGGGGAGCGTCGCCCCACTGCTCCAAAGCGGACGTGCCCTTACCCCGTACGCCTAAAACTCCCCAGTTGACCGAAAACCTGCCGCCGCTGCTCCTCAATTGAGCTATAACGTTAAACAATTGCAGCGTTTTTGCATGGGGGAGTGATGGTATGACGCTACTGTATTTCCTTACCCTGTTTCCGCTGGTACCGGCGCTGGGCATGCTGCTCGCGCGCGGTGACCGCGCCCGCGATGCGGTGGGGCTCATAGGTTCCGGCATTATTATGGCGGTGACAGTTGTAGTCGCCGTCATGTTTTTTGGCACGGGTCCGCAGAGCTTTGAGGTTGCCCCCGGCACCTCGCATGTGCTCTCGATCATCAGTTCCGCCATCGATGTCATCCTGTGCGCTGTCATCCTGTACAACGCGTACAAATATAAGAGCACGCTCACCACGGTGCTCGGCGTGGTGCAGCTGGTGGGTTCGGTTGCCTTCGCTGCCATGACGCTGCCCGCGGCCGAGGTTGTCACCGCCACGCCGCTCTACCTGGATTACATGAGTGTGATCATGGTGCTTGCCGTCGGCATTGTCGGCAGCCTTATCTGCGTGTACGCCCTGGGCTACATGAAGGACTTCCAGGCCCATGACGAGCGCGAGGCAGCGCTGCGCGGGCAGGCGGCGCCCGACCGACGCCCGCAGTTCTTGGCGCTTATGTTCCTGTTCCTCTCGGCCATGTTCGTCATCGTGACAAGCGACAACCTTGAGTGGCTGTTCTGTGGCTGGGAAATCACCACCGTGTGCTCGTTCCTCATGATTGGCTACACGCGCACGCCCGAGGCCATCAAGAACGCCTTCACCCAGATCATCCTCAACATGCTGGGCGGTATCGCGTTTTTGGTGGGCCTTATGTTCTTGCACGTTAACGGCATGTCGCTGACCATTTCGGGCATGATCGAGCTTTCCGGCGCCGGAACCGCGCAATCCGCGCTGCTGGTGATGCCGGTCGTTCTGCTGTCGCTCGCCGCACTCACCAAGGCCGCACAGATGCCGTTCCACACTTGGCTATTGGGTGCCATGGTTGCCCCCACGCCCACGAGCGCCCTGCTGCACTCGTCAACCATGGTCAAAGCCGGCGTGTTCCTGATGGTCAAGCTCAGCCCGCTCTATGCCATCTATCCCGTGACCGGCTTTATGGTCACGAGTGTGGGTGCCATCACGTTTTTGCTCGCTGCCCTCATGGCCATCTCGCAGAGCAACGCCAAACGCGTGCTCGCGTACTCCACCATTTCCAACTTGGGCCTTATCAGCGCCTGCCTGGGCGTCGGCGCGCCCGAGGCCGTGTGGGCCGCGATCTTCCTGATCCTGTTCCACACGGTGGCCAAGTCACTGCTGTTCCTGTGCGTGGGCACGGCCGAGCATCATATCGGCAGCCGCAATATCGAGGACATGGACGGTATGTTCAGCCGCATGCCGCACCTGACGCGCCTGATGATGCTGGGCATTATGGGCATGTTCGTGGCGCCGTTTGGCATGCTCGTGTCCAAGTGGGGCGCCCTGGTGGCGTTTGCGCAGACCGGCAACGTGCTCATGATCATGGTGCTTGCCTTTGGCTCGGCCGCGACGTTCTTCTTCTGGGGTAAATGGCTTGCCAAGCTTTCGGGCGTCGACCCCACGGCTCAAAACGTTGAGGTCAATGTCCATAAGACCGAATGGATGGCCCTCAACACCATCGCCGCGCTGCTGATTCTGTGCTGCGTGGCGTTCCCGGTTATCTCGAGCGGCCTGGTGTCGCCTTACTTGGCCATGGTGTTTGGCCGCGTGCCGTACGTTATTGGCAAGGACTCCATGTATCTGATGGTGGTTATCGTGGCGTTTATCGCCGTGGTGCTGCTGACTTCATTCCGCGTGAGCAACAAACCGCACGTAAACGTATATCTTTCGGGCGTGGGAACCGACAATTACCGCCATTTCCGCGGCTCGATGGGACACGAGGTGAAGGCCGAAAAGCGCAATTGGTACTCGGAGGACGCCCTTGGCGAGAAGCGTATTGGCCCCGCGGGTGGCGTCGTGTGCTGCAGCATTATCTTGTTTGCGCTGCTGTGTTGCGCGTGGATTGGGCCCGAGAGACTTGCCATGAGTGCGCCCTCGGTGTTGCGCGGTAAGTATTTTGAAGGTTCGGGTGTCGTGGGCATATTTATTGGTACCGTGGCGTTTGCCTTGATTGCGCCGCTTGTGGGTGGCCTGATCGACGGCCTTGACCGCAAGCTTTCGGCCCGCATGCAGGGCCGTGTGGGCCCGCGCCTGCTGCAACCGTTCTACGACGTTGCCAAGCTGCTGCGCAAGGCTCCTGCCAGCGTAAACACCATGGACGATACCTATATGGCATGCGCGCTCATCTTTACCGTCGTGGGCGGCGGCATCTTTGTGTCGGGTTCCAACACGCTGCTGTGCGCTTTTATGGTTACGCTCGCCGCGATCTTTGTGGTGCTGGCGTCCGCCTCGACGCAAAGCCCGTTTGCCCAGGTTGGTGCCGATCGCGAGCTGCTGCAGGTTATGAGTTACGAGCCCGCCGTTCTGCTGATGAGCGTGGGCCTCTACCTTGCCACCTACAGCTTTGATTCCATCGCCGTGACGGGGCAGTCGGCGCCCATCATCGTGTACAGCGCGCCCATTTTCCTTGCGCTGCTCGCGGTGCTCACCATCAAGCTGCGTAAGTCGCCGTTTGACCTTTCGTACTCGCATCACGCGCATCAGGAGATCGTCCAGGGCGTCGCCACCGAGATGAGCGGCAGCACGCTGGCCAAGATGACCCTTATGCACTGGTGCGAGACCGTGCTGTTTTTGATGTGGGTGGGCATGTTCTTTGTCTGGGACAACCCGGTGAGCTGGGTGGTCGCCCTGGTCGTGATGGCCGCGACGTATTTTGTCGAGGTACTGATCGACAACACCTTCGCCCGCAGCACCTGGCGCAGCTGCTTTAAGCTCGGCTGGGGCGTGGCGCTGGTGTTTGGCCTGCTCAACCTTATGCCCATCCTCGTCGACGTGTTTATTTAGGAGGCGGCATCCATGGATCATAAAATGTCGCGCTCGCCGTGGGTTATTCATTACGACGGCTCGAGCTGCAACGGATGCGATATCGAGGTGCTGGCCTCGCTCACGCCGCTGTTCGATGCGGAGCGCTTTGGCGTGGTCAACACCGGCAACCCCAAACATGCGGACATCTTTTTGGTGACGGGGTCGGTCAATGCCCAGAACCTGCCCGTCGTGCGCCAGATTTACAACCAGATGCTCGAGCCCAAGTGCGTGGTGGCGTGCGGCATCTGCGCGTGCTCGGGCGGCGTTTTCCGCGATGCCTACAACGTGATCGGCGGCGTGGACCGCGCGATTCCCGTGGACGTGTACGCGCCCGGGTGCGCCATTCGCCCCGAGACGGTGATCGACGCCATCGCGGAGGCATGCGGCATCCTGGACCAGAAGGAGGCCGTGATGCGTGCTGGCGGCGATCCGCTTACCGTGGGCGGCGCCGCCACCTGGGACGGTGGCGTTGAGCTGGGCGAGGACGGGTTTGTGGCCGCGGCTGAGGCCGGCGACGCGCCCGCCGCTGGCGACGCACCTGCTGGGACACCCGCCGCTGCAAAGGAGGCCGAGTAATGCAAAAGGCTATCTATACCACCGTTGGGATCGACGAGCTCCTGTCGCATGTCCAGGCGCTCAAGGGCGTCGGCGCGCGCTTTGTGCAAATGCACACCGAGCGCAACGTCGACGACGGCTCGTATCGCTTGGTCTATACGTTTATCAACGTTCACGCTGCTCAGGAACATATTGCGCAGGACGGCAGCTATGCGATCGAGAATCTGGTGGTTGAGGGCATCGACCAGTACCAGGAGATTCCGTCCATCAGCTCGTATTACCCCGCGGTGTTCCCGTTTGAAAATGAGGCCCACGACCTGTTTGGTCTTGCCATTACCGATATGCAGATCGACTTTAAGGGCTTTTTCTACCAGGTTTCGACTGCCGAGCCCATGAGCGTTATCACGCCCGAGGTGAAGGCCGCGCGCGAGAAGGCCATGAAGGTCCGCGCGGCTGCCGAGGCCAAGGCGCGCAAGGCCGCTGCCGAGAAGGCCGCCGCGGCTGCGGCTGCTGCAGGGGAGGGCGTTGCGGGCGCCGGCGATGCCGCGGGCGCCGCTGCTCAGCCCGCTGCGGCTGCCGGCTCCGATGCTCAGCACGATGGGGCTGCTGCGAAGGCGGCGCTCAAGGCCGCCGAGATGGAGGCAAAGCTCGCCGCCATGGATCCCGAGAAAGCGGCCAAGGTCCGCGCGGCGCTTGCCGCCAAGGCCGCCCGCGACAAGCAGAAAAAGGAGGCGTAAGGTCCATGGCACATCGCTCCGTTATTCCGTTTGGCCCGCAGCACCCGGTGCTGCCCGAGCCGCTTCATCTAGACCTGGTGATCGAGGACGACCGCGTCATCGAGGCAATTCCGCAGATCGGCTTTGTGCACCGCGGACTCGAGAAGCTCACCGAAAAGCGCGACATGCATCAGTTTGGCTACATCGCCGAGCGCATCTGCGGCATCTGCGCCGTGGGCCATAGCTGCGGCTACGCCAGCGCCTGCGAGCGTATGCTCGGCATCGAGGTGCCTGGTCGCGTGCAGTATATCCGCACCATTCTGCATGAGCTTTCGCGCATTCATTCGCATCTGCTGTGGTTGGGTCTGCTCGCCGATGCCTTTGGTTTTGAGGCGCTGTTCTATCGTTCGTGGACCCTGCGCGAGCAGATTCTCAAGATTTTCGAGAGCACTTGCGGCGGCCGCGTGATTTTGTCGATCAACGAAATCGGCGGCCTTAAACACGACATTGAGGACTCTGAGCTGGCGGGCATTGTCCAGGCGCTCGATGCCATGCGCCCCGACTACGAGGCCCTGGTGCATACGTTTTTGGACGACAATAGCTGCGGCGAGCGCCTGCATGGCGTGGGCGTGATCAGCAAGAAGGACGCGCTGGAGCTTTCGATGGTCGGCCCGTTTGGGCGCGCCTCGGGCGTGGACTACGACGTGCGCATGTTCGGCGACGGTGCCTATGCGGACCTGGCTGCGTTTGAGCCCATCGTTGCTACCGATGGCGATTGCTATGCCCGCTGCCAGGTGCGTTGCGCCGAGGTCACGCAGGCCATGGACATCATCAAGGAGCTTGTGGGCAAGATTCCGCACGACGGGATCGGCGGGCGCACCAAGCTTACGCCGGCCGACGGCGCACGCGGCGAGGTTGTGATTGAGCAGCCGCGCGGCGAGGCGTATTACTATGTGCGCGGCAACGGCACCAAGAACTTGGACCGTTTTCGCGTGCGCACGCCGACGTCGCAAAATCTGGCGGGTCTGACGCATGCGCTGCAGGGCGTGCTCATTGCCAACGTGCCCATGATTATCCTGACCATCGACCCCTGTATTAGCTGCACGGAAAGGTAGGCGCGGCATGAGTTTGCTGACATTTGCCAAGACGGCCTTGGGCTCTATGGTCAAGCAGCCGGTAACGGTGTGCTATCCGCAGGAGAAGCTCGCGGCGCCCGAGCGCCTGCGTGGGCACATCGTTAACGACATGGACGTGTGCATCTGCTGCGGCATGTGCGCGCGCCGCTGCCCGGCGGGCGCGCTCGCGGTCGATCGCAAGGGAGGAACGTGGTCGATTGACCCGTATGCCTGCGTGGTGTGCGGTGAGTGCATCGAGAGCTGCCCCAAGCACTGCCTGACTATGGACACCGCCCGCACCCCAGTCGCGGCGGACAAGACTCCCACGGTGGAAACCAAACCGGAATAGAGCTGGGATAGGGGCCGATGGGGCAAATGCCCCACCGGCCCCGCGCTTAAACGAGCGGTGGAGCCGCCGCGAACAAAACTATGCCGGTTTACTACGATAAATCGCCTACCCCCAACCACACCGCATTTGGCAAAATCAAAATCGCAGGTAGACGGCTTGCAGTTTTGCGAAAAAGTCACGCGTGGTCGGGGATCTCATTTTTATCGTAGTAAACCGGCATAGTTTTGAAATGTCACCATATCCGTAACAGCCCTTGATCTCCCGTGGACGGAGGAAAACGGATCATTTTGGCCCTGCGAGGGCCGCCACGTGACCCGTCAGCCACAAAATGGGCCCATCTACTATGTTCAGGCGGCAACCCCCGACCACGACAAATACTGCGAAAAGAAAACCGACGCTCCTATAAGTTGTCAAGAGGCAGTTTGCGGGAGCGCTCCCTTCAATTCGCACAGGAGCTCGTAATACCTCCTCTCCAGTTTCGTCGACCGCCGTTTC
>ENA-OUPA01000758-OUPA01000758.1-human-gut-metagenome-genome-assembly--contig:-NODE-758-length-18601-cov-5.99153_pt1 | contig 18601 bp, 16 predicted proteins | sample MGYA00237939_ERZ548770 | MGnify/ENA primary metagenome ERZ548770 (study PRJEB26490, sample SAMN05356877) | human gut metagenome | biome: terrestrial biome; feature: human-associated habitat; material...
CTGACAGAAAGAAAGCGGAGGTGCTCCAACCGGTCACCACATGAGCCGCCCCAAAGACAAGAAAACTGACAAAGGCATAGAGCAGGCGGCTCCAAACGCTTTTATTCCCGTGGAAATATCCTTCCAAAATGAGGAAGCGGTAATTCAGTTCCTCATAAAGGGCAGTCGTGAGCTGCTGCAATAGGATCCTTGCGAAAAACAGCCCTGCGGTGAGGCCTGAAATTCCCCTGCATCCGACATAGACGGCGGCCACGTAGCACAGCAGAAATACGAGAAAACCGAGACCTGATAATATGGCAATCTTACTGTTATGAAGGCTTAGAATTTCCCTTGTCGTTTTCCCGTACAACCGTGTTCCGAGCATCAGGACGATGACTCCGAAAGCGGCACGCAGCATACTGCTGAGCAGATACCAAGGAACGCCATGCACAAAGTTCCCGATGATTCGCGATAATAAGATGAACGCCGCACCCAGTATGACGGCCCAGAGGATTCCGCTAAATCGTTTATCCCATAGTAATGGTTTCATCTTATTTAAAGCTATTCTCGTAAATATCAAAAAACCTGCTGACAAATTGGGCCTGCTGGCGCGCTTCCTCCGAGCCGGTCGTGGCTTGCCAGCCGTAAGTTTGGTAGGAGGGGTAATTGAGCTTTGAAAGCCAGAGCAGATGGAACTCTTTTCGGATGAGCGAAATGCCCTCCGGATAGTGCTCGCGCAGCGCGGCAAAGGCCTCGCCGGGGTCCTTGAAAACGGCATACCCGTCTTCTCCCGCGCCGATCGCAAAGCGCGCGTCGCGCTCGTAATAGTCCTCGACGTTTACATTTCCCCTGATGTTCCCCTGACCTGCGACATAGTCCTGCACACAGGGATTCGTCACTTTGTTGATCTTGCCGTTGAAAACAAACACGGCGGCAAGGATGAGGACGGAAAGGATCGCCAGTTCTGATTTTTTCATAAGTGCTGCCTCCTGTCGGTTGTCATTTTGCGGCAAAGCGCCTTGTTTGATTTCACTCTATCACGGGGCGGCTACAATTGCAAGGCAGAACGGCTGCGGCCATGGTTTGTTTACAAATTTCCGGTTGTACGGCGCGCGAAAGCGTGGTAAACTACCTCATAGCATCGAGCGGCGGCGCTGCCGCCGAAGCAATAGACCGGAAAGGAAGAACATACTATGAAAATTGCAATTCCCTGCGAGAATGGCGAAGTGATGCAGCATTTCGGCCATGCCACGGAGTTTACCGTTTACACCATTGAGGATATCAAGCCCATCAAAAAAGAGACCGTCACGTTTGACGATACCGACCACGAGAAGGTCGCGGGCGGGCTCAAATCCCGAGGCGTCGATCTCGTCATCTGCGGGAATATCGGCGAGGGTGCGCACGCCGCCATCGACAACGCGCATATGCTGCTCATTTCCGGCGTGACCGGAAATGCCGACGAGGCGGTCGACAGCTTCCTCCAGGGCAATCTGGAGCTGATGACCGGCGACAGCAGCGCGAGTGCCGGCGGCTGCGGCGCGGGCTGCGGGGCCGGATGCAGTGCATGCGGCGGTGGCTGCGGCGGTTGTGGCGGCGGCTTCCACGAGCCGTACGTCGAGACGCGCACGTTCACCGATATCGTCACGCTGACGGAAGATAACTTCCAGACTGAGGTGCTCGACGATCCGGGCCTCATCATCATCGACTTCTGGGCCGAGTGGTGCCAGCCGTGCAAGATGATGGCGCCTGTCTTTGCCGAGCTCAACGGGGAAGAGGACAAGGTCAAGTTCTGCAAGGTCAACGTCGACGAGCAGCCGAACCTCGCTTCGATGTTTGGTATCGACTCCATCCCGACGCTCGCCGTCGTGCAGGACCGCCACACGCTGACCGGCATGGTCGGTGTGCACGATAAGGCCGACATCAAGGCGATGCTGGAGAAGTGCAAGGCATGAGAATTCGATACAACGAAGACGCGGAGGTCGTCGTCCGCCTGCGCGCCGCGCTCTTAAAGCGCGATTTACAGTGCCCCTGCCGCTTGCAGAAGATCGAGGACAACGTCTGCATGTGCAAGGAGTTCCGCGACCAGATCGCTGACCCCGAATTCGAGGGCTACTGCCACTGCCGTTTGTACTACAAGGAAAAGTAAAAATTGGTTATAGGATCTATGGTATTTTACCACACGTCTGAAAAAAGCACCGCCCAAAACGGTGCTTTTTCATTCCATCAAGCGCTGCATATCCTGCGGGATAGGCGCTGTAAAGTGTAATGCCTGTCCGGTGACCGGCTGGGTGAACCACAGCTCGTATGAGTGCAGCGCGGGGCGGGCGATGAGGGTTTTGTCCTCCGTGCCGTAGAGCCAGTCGCCCGCGAGGGGATGACCGAGGTATGCCATGTGGACGCGAAGCTGATGCGTGCGACCCGTCTGTGGGCGCAGGCGCAGGAGCGTGAAGCGGTCGTTTACTTGCAGAGTCTCGTACTCCGTGAGGCTCGGAAGTCCGTCCGCGCGCACGCAGCGGCGGATGATGGAGCCCTCCGCGCGGCCGATCGGCGCGTCGATGACGCCGCACGGCGGTTCAACTCTGCCGACGGCGACAGCGCGGTACTCGCGCCGCAGATCGCTTGAGTGCAGTGCGCGGCGCAGGCGGTCGTGCACATAGCCATTTTTCGCGGCGATGAGAAGGCCAGACGTCCCTTTGTCAAGCCTGCTCACAAAATGCGGCACGCTGCCCTCGCCGAGATAACTCGTCAGCATCGCTGCAAGGCTCGACGCGGAGGCGTCACCCGACTTCGGGTGCATGGCGATGCCCGCAGGCTTGTTGAGCACGAGCAGGTCGTCGTCCTCGTAGACGATGTCGGGCTTTGCCGCATTTGCGCAGTACAAGTCCTCGCGCGGCGTACGCTCGCTGAGGGCGACGCTGACAACGTCGCCCGCGTGGACGATTGTGTTGACATGGACGCTCTGTCCGTTCAATAAAATGGCGTTTTCGCGCCATTTGAGGCTTTTGAGCAGCGTGTAGGAAAGCTGAAGACTGCCGCGCAGGATGCCTTTGACCATGCGGCCGTCCTCCTCCGGCGTCACGGTGTATGTGAGAATGCGCATGGAAGCCCTCCTTTCCCGAAGTAAACAGCGCGTAAAATTCACACATAGTATACCATCTTCGCGCGAAAAATGATATACTGAATCACACTTCGGCGCTGCCGAAAAACAAGCAACAGGAGGGCAATGGCATGGACAAGAGAACCATCTGCCTTTTGAACGATTCCTTTCCGCCCGAGATCGACGGCGTGGCGAACGCCGTCGTGAACTACGCGAAAAACATCACGAAAAGCGGCGAAAACGCCATTGTCGTCACGCCGACAATGCCCGGCGCAGACGACAGCGCGTTCCCCTTTCCCGTGCTGCGCTACCCGAGCATCGACACGCGCAAGAAGCTCGGCTACGTGGCGGGCTATCCGTTTTCACCCGAGACCGCACGCGTGCTGACGGAGCAGAAGGTCGAACTGATGCACACGCATTGTCCCATCACGTCGTGCCTTCTGGCGCGCTCGCTGCGCGCCGTGGTCGACGCGCCGCTCGTGCTGACGTATCACACGAAGTACGATGTCGACATCGCCAAGGCTGTGCGCGGCAAGCTCTTGCAGGAGAGCGCCATTCGCGCGCTGGTGCAGAACATCGCAAGCTGCGATGAGGTCTGGGTCGTGAGCCGCGGGGCGGGGGAAAATCTGCGCTCGCTCGGCTACGAGGGCGACTACATCGTGATGGAAAACGGCGTGGACGTGCCGCGCGGGCGGGTGTCTGACGAGGCCATCGCCGCGGCGACGGGCAGATATGACCTGCCGCAGAACGTGCCGGTCTTTCTCTTTGTCGGGCGGCTGATGTGGTACAAGGGTATCCGCATCATTTTAGACGCGCTGAAAACGCTGCGCGAGAAAAATGTCGACTTCCGCATGGTGTTTGTCGGCGAGGGCGCAGACGGCGCGGAGATTCGCAGCTATGCGGAAGAGCAGAAGCTCTCCGACCGCTGCTTTTTCACAGGTGCGATCTCTGACCGCGAGATCATCCGTGCGTGGTATGGCAGATCCGACCTGTTTCTCTTCCCGTCGACGTTCGACACGAACGGCCTTGTCGTGCGCGAGGCCGCAGCCAGCGGTACGGCGACTGTGATGATCCGAAATTCCTGCGCGTCCGAGGGCGTGGGCGACGGGCGAAACGGCTTTTGCATCGAGGAAAACGCCGCGGCGATGGCGGCAAAGCTCGAAGAGCTCTGCCGCGCGCCGGAGGTGATGCAAGTGGTCGGCGAAAACGCCCAGCGCGAGCTGTACGTTTCATGGGAGACGGCGGTGCAGCGCGCCATGGCACGCTACGAGGTCGTCATCGACAATTACCGCAGCGGAAAATATCCGAAGCGCGATCGCTTCGGCGACGAGTTTTTCAAAACGCAGGGTGGGCTGATGGAGGCCTTTGCCAGCGTGGGCGAGCTGAGCGAGGAGATCGCCGCGGGGCTGCGCATTGAGCGCGACGAGGCGTTGCAGACCATTGTCCGTTCGCGGCAGGAGCTTCGCGGGCGGTTCGGCGAGACAAAGCAGGAGCTCACCGAGCGCTACGAGACGATTTTGCAAAAAGTGGACCGCTATTTATGAGAAAAAGACGAGCGAAAATTCGCTCGTCTTTTCTTTTTAATCTTCGTGTTTTGGCTTTTCCGCGGCGAACCACATGTTCCACTGGAAGGAGTACGCCCTACGCGACGCCTCGTCCGCGCAAATTAGACGCACGCGCGACGGCTGTGCGTGCTCATAGCCGTAGTCCATGATGGCGCGCAGGACGCGGTAGGCGGCCTTCAGGTCGCTGTCTGTGCAGGAGAGGGTCAGCGTGTCGCCGTCCGTGAGCGGCAGAAGTTCGGTCGTATGGTCGGAAGAGGGGAGGGCGGAAATGTCCCCGCAGATGATCTCAACGGTCATGGCAGCCTCCTCAGCGGTTCAGATACGCGCGGCACTTCGCCTCCGCGTCGTGCGCAAGCTGTTCTTCGTCGACTGTGACAAGATGACCGTGGTCAACCGTCACACGGCCCTGAACGACTGTGTAGTCAACGGGTCCGCGCACGCCGACAGTGCCGAGCACGCTTTTGGGGTCAAAGCACGAGCCGACGAGCTCGAGCTTGCGCGAGTCGATCATGAAGAGGTCGCAGCACTTGCCGACCTCGAGCGAGCCGATGTCGTCGCTGCGGCCAAGGATGGCCGCGCTGCCGCATGTTGCCATCTTGAGCACGTCGTAACCGCTGGGGGCAGCTTTGCTGCTGTTCAAACGGTGCAGCAGGAACGCGACGCGCAGTTCCTCCATCAGCGATGAGCCATCGTTCGAGGCTGAACCGTCAACCGCGAGGCCGACCGGCACGCCGAGCTTCAGCATCTCGGGCACGCGGGCGACGCCGGAGGCGAGCTTCATGTTCGAGATCGGGCAGTGCGCCACGCCGGTGTGCGTCTTTGCCAGCACGCGCAGCTCCTCGTCGTTGAAGTGGATGCCGTGAGCGAACCAGACGTCGCTGCCCGTCCAGCCGAGGCGTTCCATGTACTCGAGCGGGCGGATGCCCTCGCGCGCGAGCATGAAGTGTTCTTCGTCCTTCGTCTCGCACAGGTGGGTGTGCAGGCGCACGCCGTACTCTCGTGCGAGCACCGCGCTCTCGCGCAGAAGGTCGGCAGACACGGAGAACGGCGAGCACGGGGCGAGCGCAACGCGGTGCATCGCGCCGAACGACTTGTCGTGGTATTTCTCGATGACACGGGCAGAATCGGCCATGATCTCGTCGACCGTCTGCACGACGCTGTCGGGCGGCAGGCCGCCGTCCTTGACAGAGAGGTCCATACTGCCGCGCGAGGCGTACATGCGCGCGCCGATCTCGTCCGACGCGGCAAACTGCGCGCCAATGAGGTCGCCCGCGCCCGCGGGGAAGACATAGTGATGGTCGAAGCAGGTCGTGCAGCCGTGCTTCATCAGCTCGCCAAGGCCCGTGAGCGTCGAGAGGCGGATGACGTCCTCGTCGAGGTTTTTCCAGATCTCATAGAGCGTTTTGAGCCAGTCGAAGAGCTCCATGTTCTGTACTTCCGGCAGGTTGCGGGAAAAGACCTGATAGAGATGATGGTGCGTGTTGACAAGGCCGGGGTAGCAGAGCATGTGGCTCGCGTCAATTACCTTTTCCGCCTTCTGCGGCAGTTTTTTACCGATCGCGCGGATGAATCCATCCTCAGCATACAGATCGACGTTTTCATAAACCGTGTCCGCGTCATCACACGACACCAGCGAACGAATGTTTTGAATGAGCAGAGTAGACATAGTAATACCTCTTAGACCCGCGCCAAACGCAGGCAGATTTAGTGAAAAATAGCAAGAAGCGCATTTTGCTGCCTCCAGCGGCAAAACAGCTCAAAAGCCTCGCAGAGTTTCACGCCGCGCACGGCGTGAAATAAATTGGAATCCGTCGCGGAGGACGACATGCGCGCTCTATTCTGCGCCGCGCACGGCGCAAATAAATTGAAATCCGTCGCGGAGGACGACATGCGCGTCCGCAGCGACACTTTGCAGCGATTGGAGCGGTGAGCGACAAGCGCTGAAACTTGTCTAAAACAAAAGCACCCATCGGGTGCTTTTGTTTTAAGATTTATCTCTCTTCGCGGAAGTAGCTCAGACCCAGCGATGCGGGCGGCTGATCCTCGCGCTTCTTGCGCAGCGACACGATGATCAGAACGACCAGCGTGACGACGTAGGGGAGCATCTTGTAGAGCTCCTTGATGGCAAGGTTGGTGCCGGTGGGGATGAAGATATAGAGGATGTAGAACCCGCCGAACAGGATGGAGGCCAGCACGCTGACGTTCGGACGCCAGATCGTGAAGATGACGAGCGCGATGGCGAGCCAGCCGCGGTCGCCGAAGGCGTTGTTGGACCAGACGCCGCAGGCGTAGTCCATGACGTAATACAGGCCGCCGAGACCCGCGATCATGCTGCCGATGCAGGTGGCGAGGTATTTGTACTTCGTCACGTTGATGCCGGCTGCGTCCGCCGTCGCTGCGCTCTCGCCCACGGCGCGCAGGTGAAGACCCGTGCGGGTGTGCTTGAGGAAGTACGACGCGAACAATGCGATGACGATGGCGAGGTAGGCAAGGAAGCCGTAGGACAGGAAAACCTGACCGAACCAGCCGCCGACATTCAGAGATTTGCTGAAATAGGCGCTCGTCGCGCTCAGCGCGATGGAGGGGACTTCACTGTCGGTCAGCTTGATGAGCGAGCCGCCGAAGAAGTTGCCGATGCCGACGCCGAACGTCGTGAGCGCAAGACCCGTGACGTTCTGGTTGGCGCGCAGCGTAACGGTCAGCAGGCAGTAGAGAAGGCCCATCAGAAGCGAGCCTAAAAGCGAGCAGAGCATCGGGATACCGATGGCGAGGAACGCGTTCATGTCGGCAGCCGGGGTGGACTGCTCGTAGAAGAATGCGCCGATGACGCCGCAGATACCGCCGACGTACATCACGCCCGGAATGCCGAGGTTCAGGTTGCCGGACTTTTCCGTCAGGATCTCACCGGTGCTGCCGTAGAGCAGGGGAATGCCCTGCATGACCGCACGGGGAAGAAAAGCAGTTAGATCAAATGTCATTGCTTCACGCCTCCTTCTTGCTCTTGCGCAGGCTGACCTTGTAGCTGATGAAAAACTCGCTGCCGATGATGAAGAAGAGGATGATGCCCGTCAGGATATCGGCGAAGGAGTGGTTCAGGCTGAACACGCTGGAGATCTCGCTCGCGCCGCGGCTCAGGACCACGATAAGAAGGCTCGTGAAGATCATCATGATGGGGTTGAACTTGGCCATCCAGGAGACCATGACCGCTGTGAAGCCGCGTCCGCCGACGATGGTGGTGGTCAGCGTGTGGTCCGTACCGGCGGTGAGCAGCAGGCCGATGAGGCCGCAGATCGCGCCGGAGAGGATCATCGTGCGCACGATGACGCGCTCGACCTTGATGCCCGCATAGCTCGCGGTGCGCTGGCTCTCACCGACAACGGCGATCTCATAGCCGTGCTTGCTGTAATTGAGATAGATGTACATAACGCCCGTGAGGATCGCCACAAGCAGGATCGGGAGGAGATAGCGCTGGCCGCCGAGAACGGGGAGCCAGCCGGCCTCGGTATTCTGGTTGATGATACCGATCTTGCCCGAGCCCTTGGGCACTTCCCACACGATGATGAAGAACGCGGCGAGCTGTGTCGCGATGTAGTTCATCATGAGCGTGAAGAGCGTTTCGTTCGTGTTCCACTTGGCCTTGAAGATACCGGGGAGGAAGCCCCACAGCGCGCCTGCCGCGACGGAGGCGACGATCATAATGACGATGAGAAGACCGTTGGGGATCTTGCCGCCAAGGCAGATCATGCAGGCCGCGGTGGCAAGGCAGCCGATGAGCACCTGACCCTCGGCACCGATGTTCCAGAAGCGCATCTTGAACGCGGGCGTGACCGCGAGCGAGATGCCGAGCAGGATCGCGAGGTTATGGAACGTGACCCAGCTCTTGCGCGACGTACCGAACGCGCCGTAGAGGATCGTGGAGTAGACCTTGATGGGATTTTCGCCCGTCAGCAGCGTTGTGACGATCGCGCAGACGATCAAAGCGAGCACGATCGCGCCGCCGCGTATCAAAACGGCCTTGTACCAGGGGAGCGTATCGCGCTTGGCGATGTGGAAGAGCGACTGTTTCTTATTCATCCTTGTTGCCTCCCCTCACGAGCGTCATCAGTGCGCCGACCTCGCGCTTGTCGGTCTTTCTGGCGTCGACCACGCCGGAGACCTGACCGCCGCAGAGAACGACGATGCGGTCGCACAGCTCAAGCAGCACGTCGAGGTCTTCGCCGACATAGACGACGGCGACGCCGCGCATCTTCTGCTCTGTCAGCAGGTTGTAAATGGTATAGGAGGTGTTGATGTCCAGGCCGCGCACGGCGTAAGCGGTCATCAGCACGGCGGGGGACTGGGCGATCTCGCGTCCGACAAGCACCTTCTGCACGTTGCCGCCGGACATGCGGCGCACGGGGAAGGACGTGCTGGGCGTGACGACGCCGAGCTCTTCCCAGATGCGGTTGGCGAGCGCTTCGGGATCCTTGCGGTTGAGGAACAGACCCTTACCCTTGCGCCAGGAGCGCAGCATCATGTTGCCCGTCATGCCCATCGAGCCGACCAGGCCCATGCCGAGTCGGTCTTCGGGGACGAACGACATCGAAATGCCGCTCTTGCGGATCTTCATCGGGTCGAGACCGACGAGTTCCTTTTCCTTGCCGCCGTCGGGCGGATAGAACGTGACATGGCCGGAGGCGACGGGGTAGAGGCCCGCAATGGACTCGAGCAGCTCGCGCTGGCCGCTGCCTGCGACGCCCGCGATGCCGAGCACCTCGCCCGCGTTGATGGTGAAGCTGACATCGTCCAGACGCTTGACGCCAAGCTCGTCGTAAGCCGTCAGGCCTTCGATGACGAGGCGCTTTTCAACGTCCTTCGGCTCGGGGCGGCTGATGTTCAGGCTCACCGTGTGGCCGACCATCATGTCGGTCAGCGATTGCTGGTCGGCGTCCTTGGTGGCGACGTCACCGACGTATTCGCCCTTGCGCAGCACGGCCACGCGGTCGGACACGTCGAGCACCTCGTGCAGCTTATGCGTGATGATAATGAGGGACTTGCCGTCGGCCTTCATGTTTCGCATGATGGCGAAGAGCTTGTCCGTCTCCTGCGGGGTGAGCACTGCGGTCGGCTCGTCCAGAATGAGGATGTCCGCCCCGCGGTAGAGCACCTTGACGATCTCGACGGTCTGCTTCTGCGAAACGGACATGTCGTAGATCTTCTGATTGGGGTCGATGTCGAACCCGTATTTGTCGCAGATCTCTTTGACCTTTTTGCTGGCTTCGGCAATGTCGAGCTTGCCTTCAAGGCCGAGGATGATATTCTCCGTTGCGGTGAAAAGATCAACGAGCTTGAAGTGCTGGTGGATCATACCGATGCCGTGTTCGAACGCATCCTTGGGGGAGGCGATCGTGACGGGTTCGCCGTGAATGTAGATTTGCCCCTCGTCGGGGAAATAGATGCCGGAGAGCATGTTCATCAGCGTCGTCTTGCCGCTGCCGTTTTCGCCGAGCAGCGACAGGATCTCGCCCTCGTGCAGCTCAAGGTTGATGGCGTTGTTCGCCACCACTTTGCCGAACCGCTTCGTGACATTCTCCATTTTAACTGCGCATGCAGTTCCCAAGGCGGTCACCCCTTTTTCCGCTGGAGGGCACAGGAAGAAAACCCCGCAGCATTGTATTTGTACAAGTCATATATTAGCATAATTGAACGGCGTTGTAAATGTAAAACAGAAAAAAACACAAAAAAAATTAGAAGTGCACAAAAATTTTTAGCAAAATAGCGAAAAGTGCCATAAAAAGAAAAAAGATATCGGGCTGCCCGAAGACAGCCCGATATGTAGTAGCAGAAACAATTAGCCGAAATTAGTATCCAGCAGATCAATGCCGTCGATCATGAGCTGGAAGTACGGGGCGGAACGGGCGGTGGACTCAGCCAGATAACCGTCCTGAACAACCTCGGTGTCGGGCGTGTAGTCGGGATCGGTGTCGACGTCAGCCATGTAAGAGGTGACAGGCTGGCCGTCCACGGTGAAGGTGGAGCAGTCGAAGACGTGGAGCTCGCCGCTCTCGAGCTTGGCGGTCGCATCGGCAATGGCCTCAGCAGTGCCCTCGGCAGCAACGTTCTCGTTCAGGTCGGTCAGCACGACGGAGCCGGTCGCAAGAGTGCCGGTCCAGTCAGCGTCGATGGCCTCGCCGTTCATGGCAGCGGTGATGGCATACTCATAGTAGGGAGCCCAGTCGATGCGGGAGGAGATCAGATAGGTGTTGGGGCAGGCGGCCTCGGTGGAACCGTTGTAGGAAACGTCGGGGACACCGGCGGTCTCGCAAGCGGTGGGAGCGCCCATGGAGTCGGCGTGCTGGCTGATGAGCTTGCAGCCGTTCTTGATGAGCTTCTGCGCGCCTTCCTTCTCGGCGGTCTCGTCATACCAGCTGCCGGTGAAGGTGACTTCCATCGTGGCAGTGGGGCAGACGGAGCGAGCGCCCAGGAAGAAGGAGGTGTAGCCGGAGATAACCTCGGCATAGGTGAAGGCGCCGACGTAGCCGATCTTGGCCTCGTCTGCGGTGAACTCACCGTTGGCGATCATCTCGTTGAGCTTCATACCGGCAGCGATACCGGCGAGGTAACGGCCTTCATAGATGGAAGCGAAGGCGTTGTGGTAGTTGGAGAGACCCTCGGTGTGCGCCTTGGTGCCGGTGGAGTGGCAGAACTGCACGTCGGGGAAGTCCTTCGCGGCCTGGATCATGTAGTCCTCGTGACCGAAGGAGTCGGCGAAGATGATGTTGCAGCCGGCGTCGGCAAGCTCAGCGGCCTTGTCGTAGCACTCCTGACCTTCGGGAACGTTGGTCACGATGGTGTACTCGACGCCGAGCTTCTCGCAGGCGGCCTTAGCAGCGTTGATGAAGTTGAGGTCGTAGGTAGAGTTTTCGTCGTGGAGCATGATGAAGCCGACCTTGAAATCGGCAGCATCATTGTTGTCCTGATCGTCGGTGTTGGTATCGTCCTTCTTATCGCCGCAGGCGACGAGGGCGAGGACCATCACGAGACTCAGGAGCAGTGCAAGGAACTTCTTCATTTCAGTAAATCCTCCTTTAATTTTACGGCAATCAAAAGATTTGAATACCGTTATCACCATGATACATAAAATGGTAAAATTTATCAACAGGAAAAAGAAAAAATGAGGGTCAAACTTGACCAAAAAAGGCTTGGCTCTTTTAGTCATAGGGGAGAAAAGAGTGGATACTCCATGGAAAAAACGAAAAAAGACCCGCTCAATGAGCGGGTCTTTTGCATAAAAGTGCGGGTTGTTTGGAACGAATGTTACATCTGCACGCGGGTGCCGGTCTTGCCCTCGATGCCCTCGGCCGCCTTTTCCAGCAGCGTGATGAGCGCGACGCGGCCGGGCTTGCTCTCAGCAAACGACATGGCGGCCTGGACCTTCGGCAGCATGGAGCCGGGGGCAAACTGCTTTTCGTCGATATACTTGCGCGCCTCGTCCGGCGTCAGGGTGTCGAGACCCTTCTGGTCGGGCTTGCCGAAGTTGATGGCGACCTTCTCGACCGCCGTCAGGATGACGAGCATGTCCGCGTCGAGCAGCTCTGCGAGCTTGGCGGAGGCGAAGTCCTTGTCGATGACCGCGGGCGTGCCGTAGAGCTTGCCGTCACGGCGCACGACGGGGATGCCACCGCCGCCGACCGTGATGACGACCGTACCGTTGTCGACGAGCGCCTTGACAGTGTTCTTTTCGATGACGTCGATCGGCTTGGGGGAGGGAACGACCTGACGGTAGCCGCGGCCGGCATCCTCGACCATCGTGTAGCCCTTTTCCGCGGCGATGCGGTCGGCGGTCTCCTTGTCGTAGAACGCGCCGACGGGCTTGGTGGGATGCTGGAAAGCGGGGTCAGCCTCGTCGACGAGCACCTGCGTCACGACGGTCGCGACGTCCTTGTTCATGCCGCGGGAGGCGAGCTCGTTGCCGATGGCGTTCTGCAGGTGGTAGCCGATATAGCCCTGGCTCATCGCGCCGCACTCGGGGAAGGGCATGTCGGACTTGATGGCCCCCGCCTCGGCGGCGGTGGCCATGCCGAGGTTGATCATGCCGACCTGCGGGCCGTTGCCGTGGGCGATGATGACCTCGTTGCCCTGCGCGATCAGGTCGACGATGGGCTTTGCGGTCTCGGTGACGAGGGCGAGCTGCTCGTAGGGGGTGTTGCCCAGCGCGTTGCCGCCCAGGGCGATGACGATTCTTTTGCTCATGATGACTATCTCTCCTTTGATTTTTTGAAAACTCTCTTCTCTCAAAAGCGGCTGACAAAAGCGGCTGACCCGCCTTTTTACATATGAAATGCGCCTTAGAACATCTTGCGCTCTTCGCCGGACTTGTCCATCTCCATCAGCGCGCGGACGGGGTCTTTGACCTGCGCGAGGAACATCATTGCGGCGATGATATACGGCTTGTAGGAAGCCTGCTTGTACAGGGGCACGATATAGCGGTCGAACACGCTGTTGTCGACCTCGCCCTCAGGGCAGGAAAGACCGGTGATGTCGGCGGGCAGGCAGTGGAGATAGAGCGCCTTGCCGTCCTTGGTGAGCTTCATCATCTCTTCGGTGCAGGCCCAGTCCTTGTGCTCGGCGTTCTGCGCGAGCAGCTTTTTCTCCAGCTCGTCGATGCCGTCCTTGTCGCCGGCCTGATAGAGCTTCGTGCGCTCCTCCATGGCCTTGAACGGCGCCCAGGACTTGGGATAGACGATGTCGGCGTCCTTGAAGGCTTCCTTCATGTCGTTGCACTTCTTGAAGCTGCCGCCGGTGGCCGCCGCGTTCTTCTTGGCGATCTCCTCGACCTCGGGCATGACCTCGTAGCCTTCGGGGTGAGCGAGGGTGACATCCATGCCGAAGCGGGTGAAGAGGCCGATAACGCCCTGCGGGACGGAGAGGGGCTTGCCGTAGCTCGGGGAATAGGCCCATGTCATGGCGACCTTCTTGCCCTTGAGGTTCTCCACGCCGCCGAAGTAGTGGATGATGTGGAGCATATCGGCCATGCACTGCGTCGGGTGGTCGACGTCGCACTGGAGGTTCACAAGCGTCGGGCGCTGTTCGAGGATGCCGTCGCGGTAGCCCTCTTCGAGCGCGTCCATGAAGGTCTTCTGATACTTGTGGCCCTCGCCGATGAACATATCGTCGCGAATGCCAATGACGTCGGCCATGAACGAGACCATGTTCGCCGTCTCGCGCACGGTCTCGCCGTGTGCGATCTGGGACTTCTTTTCATCGAGCACCTGCTCCTCAAGACCCAGCAGGTTGCACGCGGAGGCAAACGAGAAGCGCGTGCGCGTGGAGTTGTCGCGGAAGATCGAAATGCCGAGGCCGGAATTGAAGATCTTCGTGTTCTTGTTGCGCTCGCGCAGGTCGCGCAGCGCGTCGGCCACGGTGAAGACCGCGTCGATCTCCTCGTCGCTCTTGTCCCACGTCCAGTAGAAGTCGCTCTTGTACATGTTATTGATGTGCAGCGTCTCAAGGTGGCGTGCCAGTTCAACAGTCTTGCTCATAGATAATTTTCTCCTTTATTTTATAGTATATTAAAAATCGTTTGAGATATTTGCGCCGCGCACGGCGCAAATGATCTTGATCCGTTTTTTGCCGCGACATGCGCGTGGCAAAAAACACTTCTCACGCAGCGCGCGTCGAGCCAAAGGCGAGGCGCGAAGCGGAGTGCAGCCTCTTAATATCAAATGACGGGCGAAGCACGTTATTTGATATTATTGCCCGTTAACTCCTGACGGAAGGAGGTGGCAGAGCCGTCCTTGTTCTCGGGCTTGTAGAGACCGGGGACAGCCGCGTACAGCGCCGCGCAGGTGACGAGGTCCTGCTTCCAGGTGATCTCGTTGGGCGCGTGGGCCTGAGATTCAGCGCCGGGGCCGAAGCCGACGCAGGGGATGCCGTAGCGGCCCTGAATAGAAACGCCGTTCGTGGAGAACGTCCACTTGTCAGTTAAGGGACGGCCAGTGCGCGTGGACATGGCTTTTTCGTCCGCGCCGATGCGCTCGGTGCCCCAGAGAGCGTGGTGCGCGTCGACGAGCGCCTGCACGTGGGGCGCGGTCTCCTTGTTGATCCAGGTGGGGAAGAAAGCCTCGGTCTCGTAGACGTGGCCGGTCCAGGACGGACGGTCGTACATGTACATGGAGACCTTGATGTCGTTCGCGTACTTCTTGCACGCGGGCAGGTCTTCAATCTCCTTCAGGCAGGACTGATAGGTCTCGCCTGCGGTCATGCGGCGGTCGATGGAGATCGAGCAGCTGTCGGCGACAGCGCAGCGGGAGGGAGAGGTGAAGAAGATCTGGCTCGTGGTGCAGGTGCCGCGGCCAAGGAAGCGCGCATCCTCCCAATGCTCAGGATTATACTTTGGATCGAGCATCTTGACAAGGCCTTTGATCTCCTTGTCGTCAGCGGCGTCGTTCTCGTTCAGGTCGCGCACGTTGAGCAGCACCTCGGCCATCTTGTGGATGGCGTTGTCGCCGCGCTCAGGGGCGGATCCGTGGCAGGAGACGCCGTGCATGTCGACGCGGATCTCCATGCGGCCGCGGTGGCCGCGGTAGATGCCGCCGTCGGTCGGCTCGGTGGAGATGACGAATTCGATCTGGTTTCTCGCATCCTCGGGGCCCTTGAAGTATTCGTTGACGATGGACTGCCAGCACATGCCGTCGCAGTCCTCCTCCTGCACGGAGCCGACGACCATGATCTTGTAGCCCTCGGGAATGAGGCCGAGGTCCTTCATGATCTTCGTGCCGTAGGCCGCCGCAGCCATGCCGCCCTCCTGGTCGCTGCCGCCGCGGCCGTAGATGACCTTGTCATCCTCGTAGCCCTCGTACGGGTCGTGCGTCCAGTTTTCGCGGTTGCCGATGCCGACGGTGTCGATGTGGGAGTCGATGGCGATGATCTTGTCGCCCGAGCCCATCCAGCCGATGACGTTGCCGAGCGCGTCGAACTCGACCTTATCGTAACCGAGCTTCTTCATCTCCTCGGCGATGCGGTGGGCGACGCCCTTTTCCTCGCAGCTCTCGCTGGGGATGGCGATCATATCACGCAGGAAGCGGGTCATATCGGGGCCGTAGGCCTGTGCGGCTTTCTTGATGGCTTCGAAATCCATGGTAAAACCTCCGTTAAAAGTAATAGTATTTTCTGTCGATCGGGGTCAATTTTCTGTTACACTGTCTTTATCATAGCATAAGAACGGCAGTTGTCAAACAAAAAATTTGCATTTCAAAAATTTTTTAAGAAAGTGATTGCAATTCGATCAATTTATGGTATTATAGGGATGAAAGAACATGCCCGTGCCGATGGAAAGCTGTGCAACTTGCACAGCAAAATGCCCGGGCAGGCAGAGGAGGGATAGACCATAGAAGCCGCAACGCTGAAGACCCTGGAGCAGGTCGCAAAGGGCATCGCCGCGACCTTTGGCAGCCATTGCGAGGTGGTGATCCACGATGTGGGCGCCAAGCACCCCGAGCATTCCATCGTTGCCATCGAGAACGGCCACGTCACAGGCCGCAAGGTGGGCGACGGCGCGTCGCACGTTGTTTTAGAGCAGGTGCGTCAGGCCGACGCGCAGCCGAGCGACCACTTGAGCTACCTCACCAAAACGCCGGACGGGAAGATCCTCAAGTCCTCTACCATGTATATCCGCGGCAGGAACGGCAAGGTCGCCGCAATCCTTGGCATCAATTACGACATTTCCTCGCTCCTGATGGTCGAGGATGCGGTGCACGAGTTGATCGACACAAAGGATAAGACGCAGAGCGAGCCGGAAAAGATCGTGAACGTCAACGACCTTTTGGATGAGCTCATCGCCCAGTCTGTCGCGCTTGTCGGCAAGCCCGTCGCCCTGATGAATAAGGAGGACAAGATGCGCGCCATCGGTTTTTTGAGCCAGAACGGAGCATTCCTCGTCACAAAGTCCGGAGACAAGATCGCAAAATACTTCGGCATATCCAAATACACACTATATTCTTATATTGACAAACAACAGGAGGAGAAGTGAACCATGGGCAAGATCGATTTGACCATCAACAAGACCGGCCTGCAGCACAACATTGAGAAGGCCAAGGAAAACAACGTTATCATCCCGACCATCGCGCAGATGCAGCATCCTGAGACCATCCCTGAGAAAATTCAGGAAAAGCTCAAGACTGTCGGCCTTTGGGACGTCAACCCGCTGAACCTCTTCCGCATCACGTGGAAGAACGAGGCCAAGGAGACCGGCGGCCTCTATCAGGCCGTGCCGAATTATGTTGAAATTCCGTCCGAGCTCTCTGGCGTTCCCTGCCGCATCCTCGCCATAGCGGGCAAGTGGTTCCCCACGGGCTGCCACAAGGTCGGCGCTTCGTTCGGCTGCCTCGCCCCGCGCCTCGTCACCGGCCAGTTCGACGCGACGTATCATCACGCCGTGTGGCCCTCCACCGGTAACTACTGCCGCGGCGGCGCGTTCAACTCGAAGCTCCTCGCCGTCGATTCCGTCGCCATTCTCCCCGCGGAGATGAGCAAGGAGCGCTTCGAATGGCTCTCCAAAATCGCCGGTCAGGTCATCGCAACGCCGGGCTGCGAGTCCAACGTCAAGGAGATTTTCGACAAGACCTGGGAGCTCAAGCAGGACCCCAGCATGATGATCTTCAACCAGTTTGAAGAGATGGGCAACCCGCTGTGGCACTACAATGTCACGGGCTACGCCCTTGCAGACCTCTTCGAGGCCGTGAAGAAGCCCGGCCAGCGTCTCGCGGGCGCGTGCTTCACATCCGGTTCCGCCGGTACGATGAGCGCGGGCGACCTCCTCAAGGAGCGTTATCCAGGCATGAAGCTCGGCGTGGGCGAAGCGCTCCAGTGCCCGACGATCCTGAATAACGGCTTCGGCGGCCACCGCATTGAGGGCATCGGCGACAAGCACATCCCCTGGATCCACAACGTGAAGAACACTGACATGGCCATCGCCATCGACGACGAGGATTCCCAGCGTTTGCTGCGCCTTTTCAACACGGCAGAGGGTAAGAAGTACCTCAAGGAAGAGCTCAAGCTCTCCGACGAGCTCATCGAAAAGCTCACCTGGCTCGGCATCTCCGGCATTGCAAACGTCCTGTGCTGCATCAAGATGGCCAAGTACTATGAGCTGACCGAGGACGATGTCGTCTGCACCGTTCTGACCGACTCCGCTGTGATGTACGGCAGCCGCATTGAGGAGCTCAACGAGAAGCACGGCGCCTACAGCGAAGAGGAAGCCCGCCTTGACCACAACCTGCACATGCTCGGCCTGAAGACTGACAGCATGATGGAGCTGACGTACGAGGACCGCAAGCGCATCCACAACCTCAAGTACTACACCTGGGTCGAGCAGCAGGCGCGCGACGTCAAGGACCTCAACGCCCTCTGGTACGACACCAAGGGCACGTGGGACGCTGTCCACGCGCAGGCGAAGGAGCTCGACGAGCTCATCAACGAGTTCAACGAGGCCACCGGCCTTCTCAAAGCGCTCTAAGAGCGCGAAAGGGGAGCAGGAACCCCTTGCTCCAAACCCTGTTAGGATGATAAAAGGGGGTATCTCGAAGAGATGCCCTCTTTTTTATACCCCTCAAAGGGGGGACGCGCCCTGCGTGCGCGGGGAAAGCAGCGCCGCAGGCGCTGCACGAATGCGACCCCCATTTTCTTTCCCGAGAAAGAAAACGGGCGTCGCCCGTCCAAAAGAAAGGCGTTTCCCATTGCAAGCGAGCAGCTCGAAGAGCTGCAATGCTTGCCGATTGCACTGCCCTGTGCGCGGCGTTGCTATGCGATTTGACTTGCTCCTATCATCCGCTGTTGCGCAGCCGTTGGCGGCTTTGCCGCCTTACGGATGCGGTACACCCCTTGCGGGTGCCGCTCTGCCCATCTTGTAGAAGTGCGCAGTAATTCCCGTCTACCGCCAGTCTCCACAATGCGGCGAGCGAAGCAATGCCGCTATTTCGCA
>ENA-OUPA01000775-OUPA01000775.1-human-gut-metagenome-genome-assembly--contig:-NODE-775-length-18089-cov-16.2738_pt1 | contig 18089 bp, 10 predicted proteins | sample MGYA00237939_ERZ548770 | MGnify/ENA primary metagenome ERZ548770 (study PRJEB26490, sample SAMN05356877) | human gut metagenome | biome: terrestrial biome; feature: human-associated habitat; material...
TCATATTCCTCCATGGTATCTTGTATCGTGGTATCCCATTCACTTACCTTCTCAAATTCCGATTTGTTGAACCAAGCCGAGTATACCACACTCTTCCCACAAATACTACCACACAAAAAACTCCCATGCTCACATCGGAAGATGCTGTGCATGGGAGTTTTTGCTGCGCCTGTTACGGCGTATTGTTACTTATTGAAGGTCTCCTCGTTCAGCAGGCCCTCGCTCTTGGCAACGCAGATGCTGGCAACTGCATCACCCACCACGTTCAGGGAGGTGACCAGCATCTCGATGGGGCGGTTGATGGCCAGGATCAGGGAGTAGGCCAACAGAGCGCCGTCGTTGACGAAGCCCATACCGGACAGGATGGTAAACAGGATGACAGCCCCAGCGCCGGGAGCGGCGGGGGTGCCCACAGATGCCAGCAGGGCCAGCAGGGCGACCACGACCAGCTGGCCGGGGGTGACGGTGTAACCGGCACAGCCTGCAATGAACACGGTGGCAATGACCTGCATGATGGCGGTGCCGTCCATGTTGATGGTCATGCCCAGCGGCAGGACGAAGGAAGCGATGCTCTCATCCACGCCGAACTCTTCCTCGCACACCTTGATGTTCAGGGGCAGGGTGGCGGCGCTGGAGGAGGTGGAGAAGCCAAACACTGCCACGTTGGCGATCTTGCGGATGAAGGTGAAAGGGTCCAGCTTGGCACCCAGTGCAATGACCAGCGGGTAGGCAATGATCAGGAAGGCCAGCAGCAGGACCACCGTGACCACCACATAGACCAGCGCGGGCTTAAGGTAATCGATGCCGTAGATGGCGAAGGTACGGGTCAGCAGCACAAAGACTGCAAAGGGGGCAAAGTTGCTGACGATGAAGTTCAGGAACACGACCACCACATCGTTGACCTCGCCCAGCAGGCGGCGCAGGGTCGCGGTGCGGCTCTCGCCCAGGGTGTTCATGCTCAGGCCGATGGCCACTGCCAGGAACACGCTGGAAAGCACAGCGCCATTGCTGCCAAAGGCAGTGATGATGTTGGAGGGGATGATGTTCAGCACCACGTTCAGGGGGTTGGAACCGGTGGAACCGCTGGCTTCTGCCAGACCCTCGATGCGGGTGTTGAACAGGCCCATGGAGTAGGTGCCGTAGCCCACACAGCCTGCCAGCAGCAGCGCCAGGAAGGAGCACAGCAGGAACCAGAACAGGGTCTTTGCGGAAATGCGGCCCATGGTGCGGGTGTCTGCAATGCTGCCGATGGCCAGCGAAATGGAGGTAAAGACCATGGGGATGATCACCAGCTGCAGCGCCTTGATGAAGAGCTGGCCGATGATGTAGAAGATGCCAAAGGAACGCTCAGCGCCCTCGGCGGTGATATCCTGGAACAGCAGGTTGTTGATGGTGGTCCAGGTCTGTGCCTGACCGCTGGCGTTCAGATGCTCCCGCAGGAACATAAAGGCCAGACCGGCCACCAGGCCGCAGACCAGGGAGATCGCCATGCGTTTTGCAAGGGATAATTCGTGTTTCTTTTTTGTTTCCATATACTTTTCCTCTCACAGTACCGGTTTTTGGCTCACACTTTGCCTACTCTAGCACAACTCCCCCTGCAATGCAAGAGAAAATCGCGCAAAATCCAGCATTTTTTGCAAATAAGTACGACTTTTCTCCGCAAAAATCCCCCGAAAGCACTCTGCCTCCGGGGGATCTGCTTACTTATTTCTTGAACTTGAACACCGGCGTGCCAGCGGCAGCATCGCCGTTTGCAACAACACTGATCTCCGGCAGGTCATCACTGTTGGTCACGATGAGGGCCGTTGCAGTGGGGTGGCCTGCGGCGCGGATGGCTTCCAGATCCACCTTCAGCAGCGGGGTGCCGGCCTTGACCTTGGCCCCTTCTTTGGTCAGGGAGGTAAAGCCCTGTCCTTTCATCTCCACCGTGTCCATGCCGACATGGATCAGCAGCTCAATGCCGTCATCGCTCATCATACCAACGGCGTGCAGGCTTTCGGGCACCTGCGTAACGGTGCCGTCAAAGGGAGCATAAACGGTGTCGCCGGTGGGCTCCACGCCGCAGCCAGGGCCCAGGATCGCAGAGGCAAAAGTCTCGTCAGGCAGCTGCTCCAGCGGGATCACCTTGCCGTCAATGGGAAGCATGACCGTCATCTTCTGGCCGGAAAATTTCGTCTCGGATGCGGCCTTGCCGCCAAAAAGCTTGTCAAAAAAGCCCATAATACAAACCATCCTTCCACGGTACACAAAGTGCAGTCTTTATCCAGTTAAGAATAGCATATCCGCGCAGGAAATACAATCTGCATCCTGCACAAAGAGACGCACCGCCATTTGGCAGGTGTGCCCTTACATCAGCTCCAGCAGCTGCTCCACCTCTTCCATCCGGGTGGCCCAGCTGGTGGCAATGCGGACAACGGTGTGGGTATCATCGTACTTCTCCCAGAAGCCGAACTTGGCCTTGCCTTCCAGTGCGGCCAGCTGCTCGTTGGACAACACGATGAACACCTGATTCGTGGGCGAATCCATGAAGAACGAATAGCCCTTTTCGGCCAGTCCCTTCTTGAGCACGGCGGCGGTCTCAATGGCATTTTTGCTGATGGTCTGGTACAGGTCATCGGTGAACAGCACATCGAACTGGATGCCCAGCAGACGGCCCTTTGCCAGCAGAGCGCCCTGCTGCTTGACCATGGTCATAAAGTGAGCCGGTGCGCCGTGGGGGAACACAACTGCCTCGCCGCAGAGCGCACCCACCTTGGTGCCGCCGATGTAGAACACATCGGTCAGGCGGGCCACATCGGCCAGCGTCACATCGGTGCCCTCGGCGGCCAGACCATAGCCCAGACGGGCACCGTCCATAAACAGCGGCATGTGGTACTGATGGCAGACAGCGGACAGCGCTTCCAGCTCTGCCTTGGTGTACAGGGTGCCGTACTCCGACGGGTGGGAGATGTACACCATACCCGGGAACACGAGGTGGTCCACATTGCCATCGGCATAGAAGGTCCTGCACCAGTCCTCAACAGTCCCGGCATCCAGCTTGCCGTTGGTGTGCGGCAGGCCGATGACCTTGTGGCCCGTGAACTCGATGGCACCGGCCTCGTGAGCAGCCACATGGCCGGTGGATGCGGCCAGCACACCCTCCCAGCGGCGCAGCATCGATGCAATGACGATGGCGTTGCTCTGGGTGCCGCCCGAAATGAACCAGACATCGGCATCCGGTGCGCCGCACGCCGCGCGGATCTTCTCCCGCGCACTGGCGCAATAGGGATCGGTGCCGTAGCCGGAGACCTTTTCAAAGTTGGTCTCCACCAGCTTCTGTAAGATTGCCGGATGCGCACCCTCGCAGTAATCGTTTTCAAAATACAGCATATACTTTCCCTCGCTCTGCATTCAAGATAAGCCTATTATCTGCTTTTTGCACAGGGTTGTCAATGTAGAACCCCCGCGTAGGCGGGGAAAAGAGGATAAGAAAACACGCCTGCTGAGCAATTTCAGGATCACCCCCGCGTGGGCGGGGAAAAGACGTGGTTTTTGACGAATTCATTCCCGAAAGAAGGATCACCCCCGCATGGGCGGGGAAAAGTCTTTGGCCTGAAGGGCGGCAATGTCGTTGTCAGGATCACCCCCGCATGGGCGGGGAAAAGGCCATGGATGCCATCAGACAGCAGTAGTAGTAGGGATCACCCCCGCGTAGGCGGGGAAAAGAACGTGCTTGGCATACACTTGCCCTCGAAGGTGGGATCACCCCGCGTGGGCGGGGAAAAGCCGGTCTGTTTGAGCTGAGCAAAGAGTGCGTCGGGATCACCCCCGCGTAGGCGGGGAATAGTCGTTCATAAGCTCAACGGTCGAATCATACCAGGGATCACCCCCGCATGGGCGGGGAAAAGTATGACTGCACCGGGCAGGAGTTCACGAACTGGGGATCACCCCCGCATGGGCGGGGAAAAGGTGGGGCCGATGCGCTGATACTGTGGCAAGTAAGGATCACCCCCGCGTGGGCGGGGAAAAGGATGCTCAGGTGTGCAGCGAGATTGTGGAGAAGGGATCACCCCCGCATGGGCGGGGAAAAGCTGAGCCGAGGTGTTGGCGGTATAAATCGCAGAGGATTACCCCCGCGTAGGCGGGGAAAAGTCTTTTTTCCAGCGTCTCAGAGGTCTCATTGAGGGATCACCCCCGCGTAGGCGGGGAAAAGAGCGGTGCAGTGGGTCAGATGACGGACAAACAGGGATCACCCCCGCATGGGCGGGGAAAAGTCCGTCTTGCCCCACTCATTCAGCTGCTCGTAGGGATCATCCCCGCATGGGCGGGGAAAAGAAGAGGGCACGCTTCAGGCCCTTGCAAACATGGGGATCACCCCCGCATGGGCGGGGAAAAGGCAACCCGCCCACCGTAACCAGCGTGGATGATAGGATCACCCCCGCATGGGCGGGGAAAAGCTTATATAGAAAGGAGTAGGCAATGCTTACTTAGGATCACCCCCGCATGGGCGGGGAAAAGATATCTGCCGCCATACCTTTGCAATGGTAGCTGGGATCACCCCCGCGCGGGCGGGGAAAAGGCAAACGGCAGCGATGCCCCGGACGATGACGAGGGATCACCCCCGCGTAGGCGGGGAAAAGTCGTGCTCACGGAGCATCATCATGCGGCGAAAAGGATCACCCCCGCATGGGCGGGGAAAAGAGGGTGCTCAGCTCGCTGAAAAAACCGGAATAAGGATCACCCCCGCGTGGGCGGGGAAAAGTGGTTCTGGACTTCTATTCCATCGGGTTTGGTGGGAGCACCCCCGCGTGGGCGGGGAAAAGGCAAAGATACAGCTCCGAACTGCAAAGCGTAGAGGATCACCCCCGCATGGGCGGGGAAAAGTGCATTCCGTTTTCAAAGTCAGAAAGCATCACAGGATCACCCCCGCGTAGGCGGGGAAAAGCTGGGAAGAATGGCGGTTGCGATTTCGGTGATAGGATCACCCCCGCGTGGGCGGGGAAAAGTCAAGGGCACCGGGCAGATCGCGGTGCGGAGCAGGATCACCCCCGCATGGGCGGGGAAAAGGCAGAGTCCGCAGAACCCGCAACTGATAAACAAGGATCACCCCCGCGCAGGCGGGGAAAAGAGGCGGTGCTGAAGTCAGCTGTGAATACATCTTGGATCACCCCCGCGCAGGCGGGGAAAAGACCCTGCCCCGCTCTGGATGCTGGGCACTGAAAGGATCACCCCCGCGCAGGCGGGGAAAAGATGTCCGCATAGCCTGCCGCGTCACTTCTGGCAGGATCACCCCCGCGCAGGCGGGGAAAAGCTGATTTTGTATACTGACCGTTGTTTGAAACCGGGATCACCCCCGCGCAGGCGGGGAAAAGTATTATACTACGCTTGGATGTGAAAGGCAATAGGGATCACCCCCGCGCAGGCGGGGAAAAGCAGCAGCGTCCAACCGCCCGTCCCTGTAACCCAGGATCACCCCCGCGCAGGCGGGGAAAAGGCAGGAGCCTGTACCCGGTTCCGTCACGGCTGAGGATCACCCCCGCGCAGGCGGGGAAAAGTTACCTCGTTGAGCCACCGAACAAAGGCTTGTGGGATCACCCCCGCGCAGGCGGGGAAAAGGCGGCGCGTCCTGGTCAAGTTGGCCGCCAGCCGGGATCACCCCCGCGCAGGCGGGGAAAAGTTCCACCCGCAGGTCAGGGTTGTATTCGTGGTAGGATCACCCCCGCGCAGGCGGGGAAAAGAGGGCCGAAAAGGTTTTCAAGCGTTCAGGCGCAGGATCACCCCCGCGCAGGCGGGGAAAAGTTCCACCCGCAGGTCAGGGTTGTATTCGTGGTAGGATCACCCCCGCGCAGGCGGGGAAAAGTGGATGAACTGACCCTCGCCCGGCTGGGCCGTATGGATCACCCCCGCGCAGGCGGGGAAAAGTCTATTCCACCCGATGACGATGTGCAGAGCCAGGGATCACCCCCGCGCAGGCGGGGAAAAGTTGAGCGGGTTGAAGCCCGCGTCGATCATCATGGGATCACCCCCGCGCAGGCGGGGAAAAGGCAGCATCGCTTATTGCAGCAGAAATGAAGGCAGGATCACCCCCGCGCAGGCGGGGAAAAGACTAAAAAGATCCCATAGAAGCGGCATTTTTATCAGCGGGCCGATCCCGTTTCATTCAGTTTTGCATAGACCTGCTGGATCAGGCGGCAGTCGGGCAGGGCGCGATGGGTCTCCTGCTGGGCAACCTCAAAATGCCGGGCCAGCGTGAGCAGTTTATAGTTCATCACCTCCGACACCTTACGGCGGGCAAGGGGCAAAACATCGATGCTGCGGTTGGTAAGCAGGGGTCTGTCATTCCGAATGCAGGCCGCACGCAAGAAATCGAGGTCAAATTTCAGGTGATAGCCCACCAGCGTATCTTTGCCCACGAATGCGAGAAACGCCTCCAGCGCGGCCAGCGGCTCCATACCGCCGCTCCGCTCCTCCGGCGTGATGCCGGTGAGCTTTGCCACCACATCCGGCAGAGGTTCTGTGCCCCGGACAAGGGTCGAAAATTCTTCGGCAGGCTGACCATCCCGCACACGGAGAGCGCCGTATTCCACCATGGCATCCCGCACACGGCGGCGCATAACGGAGGGCAGATCCTGCGGAGCCTGCGCCGCCACCTCGAAGGCCAGCGGGATGACCACCTCGGCCTTGTACAGATCGGCGATATCGTACACAAAAGAGCCCTCGTGCTTGACGTGGACAAATCCCAGTCCCGGCGCGCAGCCCAGCGCAGTGATGACCGCAAAGGCCAGGCCGTACAGGCAGGCCGTGCCCGCCGAAAGGGCCTGATTGACGAGGTCTCCTGCAGAAAAATCATTGGGGTCATACACCCGGCCATTCCATTTGACACCGGTGGCCTTTGCGGCCTTGCGGTATGCTGTGCGCACCCGGCTGCCCTCCCGGCCCCGGAGCTGCTGGGTGGTCAGGTGGGAAACATCCTCATCCGGGAAACGGAGCTGGTACATTTTGCGCACCACTTCCGGATGCTCCCGCTGGTTGGAAAAGCGCTCAGCCTGCCGTTCCAACAGGCGGGAGTGCTCACTCAGGGCACGGCCATGGGCGTAGAACCGCACGCCGTGCTCCCCCACCCAGACCGCTGCCACACCGGTATCCCCCATCAGCTCCATGGCACGGTGGGTCACACGGGTGCCGGGCCCCAGCAGCAGGACAGAGATGCCCGCTGCCGGAACCTGAACGATTCCCTTTTCATCCGTTACGGTAATGGCTCCATTGTCCCGGCCAAGGGTGCAGTGTTCCAGATACAGAAAGGTCATCCGGTCCCGGAGCTGCGGCAGCGCCTGCCGTTCGGGCCGCGCAATGCCCGGCATCTCAGCCATGGTCTCCTCCCCTGTGGATGATGGTCATCAGGCCAAGGCCATAGGCCTTGCCCCGGCCAACGCCCTCGCACAGCAGGGCCTTGAAGGCCTCCGGGTCCGTCACCTGCAGAATGCCCTCGTAGGTCACAGCCAGCAGGGTAACAGGCCGGGTGCCGTTTTTCTTGAAGTGATAGGTCTGCTTCCGGGTCACTGCGAACGACCCCTCCGAGACGGCAAAGCCGTGCTTTGCGGCCTGCGCCCACAGCCATTCCTCCTGCTCCACCTCGAGATAGCAGGGTTTCAGGGTTCCCCGGGCCGTATGGTTGGCAGAGTCTTTTTTGCTGCGGGTGGGGTTGGCAGTCAGGCGGAACTGCCAGCAGCTGCCCGCTGTCACCCGTTCCAGCAGCGGGTCATAGGGCCGGGTCTCCGGGGGCGCACCGGTGCCGAACTGCGCACACAGGGCGGTCAGGTCCGGCCGTTCCTCACTGAGCAGGAGCAGGTACAGTTTTTCTCCCAGCTGATCCAGCCGCCACAGCCTGCGGCGGCGCGCACCGGCAAAAGCGTTTTCCACCGCACCATGGAATTTCTGGGGCGAGATCAGCGCCACCATGGTCTCACGGCGGGTCAGGTCAAGTTCTGCGCGGGATAGATACATGATTCCTCACCTCAATTCTGCCATTGCGTCATGTTCGGTCGCGCCGGGCATTTCCGGCGGGTTTGTGTTCCACTCCCGCACCGGGCGGAAGCCGTACTGCCGGTGGATGGGACTGAACGACACCGCCAGATCACGCCGGGGCACGGCAGCAGCATCCGCCGGGTCCGCGTCTGCCACGATGCGCAAGGGAGCCCCATTCCTCTGTTTCACCAGCAGCGGTTCGGCCCGCAGGGTATCCAGCAGTTCCCCGGCCCGGATGCCAAGGCAGAGCGGCAGGGTGGGGGGGCAGGAACGCCGCCCCAGATACAGCGGGTAGACCGGATGTTTCAGGGCCGTTTCCAGCTCCTGTAACAGGGCAGTGTCCTCGCTTTCCAGCCCCACCAGAAAGACCGCATCCTGCAGGTAATGGCGGTAGGTCACATAGGGAGCCTTGCCTTTTTTCCGATCCTCTTCCCGGTTGGCTGTGTGGAAATCCACCAGCAGGCTGCCCTCCCGGTCAGCACGGACGGCAAAGTGCAGGCCGTTCAGCCGGGCAAGGCCTGCGGCATCGTCCCGGCGCAGGCCCAGTGCCGCCGCCAACAGGCCAATGACACCGCTTTTTGTGGGTTCCCGGTTCGTTTTGCGGGTCTCAAATTTGGAATCCGCACCCCACGATTGCAGGGGCGCGGCCAGCCGAAGCAACAGCGTTGCCATGGTCACACCTCATTTCCGGGCAGCTTCTCCTTTACGGCACGTTCCAGCGCGGTGAGCATCTGGTTCAGGGGCATGGCCGGGGCCAGCTCGTCCAGCCCGATGCCCACAGCAAAGCTCTGAGCCGGAGCATCCGCATAGCAGGCATACACCTGCTGCGCATACTGCTTCAGCGCCGTCTTGGAGGGTTCCGCATAGCCCTCGGGGCTCTTGCGCACCGGCTTTTCAAAGGCACCGCAGAGGTTCACAGGCTGATCTTCCCGCAGGGTGACATAGACAGCATCCGGCAGGGTGCGGTTGGCAAAGCTGTTCTGCTTTCCGGTGGGCATGGAGCGGATGAAGGCTTCGCCGAACACCCGGACAGCCTGGGCTGCCTTTTCAGCCCCAAGCAGGTGCACCAGTTCCACCATGTTGACGGTAGCATAGCGATACAGGGTGGAAGAGTTGTACTCTACCGTGCCCAGATGGCCCGCGCCTGCCGAATCCTCCGGGGCACAGTCATCCACGGCGGTGAAGTAATCAAACTCGTTCTGCACGGCATGGGTGGAGATGCTGTGGGCCACCTGAGCGGCGGCATCGTAATTCAGGGAAGGATCGCTGGCGACCATCCGGCCAAACAGCGCCATATCCACCGAAGGGTTCTCCTTCAGGGCCTTTTTGTAGTCATCCTTCTCCTCGCAGTCCTCGGCGGCCAGCCGGGCCAGCGCCCGGGCCTGGGCCGTGCTCAAAAAGAGCAGGGCGGCGTTGTTGTCATCTTTCAGCTTGATGCCTGCATTTTCCAGTGCCTTTTTTGCATCCTTTTTCAGTCTGGCATCGTCCAGTTCAGGAGCCAGTGCGGCCAGTTCCCTGGCCACAAGGTCAGTTGCTTTCAGGGTACGTTTTCCGGTCTCGACCATATCTGCCATTTCTTCGGCAAACATTTTGCGGATCGCGTGCTTCCACGCCTGAGAGGATACCCGGGCGCGGGTGGCACCGCCATAGACAGCCGTCTTGGGGCTGCCGGTATCGTCGCGGTTCACACAGCTGGGCGGCACCGTTTGCAGCACATGAAAATCAACATACAGACGCTTGGTATCCATTTCAATTCTCCTTTTCTTCGGTTTCAGGTGTGTCGGCATTCATCCGGTAGAGGTCCCGGCCCCACTGCAGGCGGACATTGGCTGCCTGATCCGGGAGCTGGAACCGGTACAGCTCCACAGCCAGCCGGGGGTAATCCAGTTTCAGCTTCGGTTCATTTCCCCGGAACAGCTGCACCATCCCCCGGAGGTAGTGGGACACCTCGGGCATGGAATCCGCTGTGGCCAGTGCGTTGAACCGGCGCAGGACGCTGCTCTCGGTCCAGTCCTGCGCGGCAGCTGCGGAATTCTGGGCCAGCAGGCGCACCGCCCTGCCCAGCGTGCAGCCCTTTTCATTCATGGAAACATTCTCTTCTCCCTGCTGGTGCAGGGCGTAAAGAGTCAGGGCAAGGTAGACCGCCCACTCGGCTTCCGATGGTTCCCGGCACTCCCCTGCCGCCGTTTCCCTGCCCCAGAGCTCTTTGGGCAGTTCCTGCAGGAAGCTGCCCCACAGCGCTGGCAGGTCGCCGGGCTGATGCCCAACGCCCCGGCGCAGCTCTGCCAGCCGGGCACGCCGCTGGGGTTTGGGCAGGCTCCACAGCCTGCTCAGCTGTCCGGCCACATAATCATGGATCGCATCCGTTATCATGCTGTTCCTCCTTCTTTCTTCGGGTAGAGCTTCCGCAGATCGTACAGGAAGCTATTGTAGGCCTTGGGGGCCGTATACAGAACGGTTTTCTTTTCGTCCTTTTTACCGCCTGTTTTCACCTCGACCCTATGGCCCACAAAAGCGGCATTTCCGGCCCGCTCCACCATCTGACGGCCCAGCTCTGCGGCCAGTTTGCGGGCTTTCTCCTGCCATTCATCGGCTTTTTCGTCCAGCTTGTCCGTTTCGGGGTCAATGCTCTGCAGCCAAAGCCGGAACGGCTGGTCGATGGTAAAGTAGAACTGGGTGCGGGCGGCTTCCGCGGTCGTATCGTTCTTATCTCCCGCCGCAAGGGAGAGCTCCCACGCAAGGCGGCCGACAGATTGCGCGGCCTGCTCGCAGTTTTCCACCTCATCCTCTACTCGAGATTGCCATGCACGGCCCAATTCATTTAGCAAAGCCAGTTCCATAGAAAGCTGATCCGTATAACAGTCTGTCATGGAATTGCTCATCTTGCCATATTCCACACCAAGCGCACATATCTGCAAATGCTCTTTTCTGCTCAGTATCTTCTCGTTTTGCAGTAAGGTATTCCACCAGATTACTCCGGGAACATGGCTATTGGTTCCAGTCAGAGCCGAAAACTCTCGCCAAAGTTGTTTGCTCATACTATGCACACGCGGGTAATAGTATTGTGGGTTATTTTTGCTCTCTTCTTTTTTATTCCAGAGCGTCATCGGTTCGGCAAATGCATTCGTTGAATCAAAGAAATCTCCACCAAGCACAGTACAACCTGTCACCCAGCCTTCCTGACGCTTCAGCAAAATTCTTCGGTATTGCATCGTCATCAGTCCAGCAAAGTTATCCGGACAGGGTACTTCTGTGCGTTCCTCTGTCCGGGCTGCATCCAGCTCCCAACAGGGAGCATCCTCTTCCCAGAGCTTTCCGCCGTCCCGTAAGAACATCAGATTTCGCATCAGAGTATCAAACAGGTTTGCTCCTTTTACATAGACTACGCCCAGTCTGCCTAGCCAGCCCGGCCCCATAGAAGGCAGCGTTCTATCCTTTGCCTTTTTCTTTGCCGCAGTATCGTCGTAATTATTCAAAAAAACAAGCCATCTTGCCGCCTGTGGATAGGTCAGCCGCTCTTTTGCTTCGCCTGAATAGGCAGAAAACAAGCTGTCCTTATTTTCGCTTTCAAAGATTTCACCGTTCAATTTTTTGGCCCGGAATGGGCTTCCGATCTTCGCTTCCGGCACCTGCCAGAAGGGGCGTTCCGGGTGGAAAAGCCAGAAGCGGTCCCGCCACTGCTCCAGATAGGCCCGGATGGGCGCTTCCGGAAAATGCCCCAGCCGGTACAGCTCCTCCCAGCGGGTCAGGGCATCGTCCGTTTCCTCAAAGGGGGCTGGAGTACCGTTTTCATCCACCCGGGAAAACACCGTGTGCAGAACCGCCAGCAGCAGCCGCAGCATGGCGGCATCCTGCGTGGGCAGTTCTCCAGCCAGATCACGGTATTCGTGGGCGTGCAGCAGGGCATCCGGCAGAGAAACTTCCTGCACGGTGTAATCCTGCCCGCGCACCCGCACCCAGCGTTCCTCCAGCAAATTATACTCAATTTGCTTCATTCTCTTCCTCCTTCCGGTAGGTCAGACCGTTTTCACGGTCGTATTGCAGCACCTGCCCGGCAAGCTGTGCGGTCAGGTGGTCATCCAGCAGTAAGATCAGTTCTCCCCGCAGCAGCGGCGACTGCTGCCACAGCCCGAACACTTCCCGGTTCCGGGCTTCCAGTGCATCGATGGTCTGTTCCACCGACCACCGCTTGCTGAAATATCCAGGCAGGCGCAGCTTCTGCCGTGCAATTTGAAGCGCCATCTCCGGCTGAGGCGGCTCGTCCGTGGGCACACAGGCACCGGGATGCCCCGTTTCATCGGGCAGGAAGCGGACATTTCCCGCCGCATCCTGCATCAGCACCAGCACGTCAATGGAAGGGTCGCCGTCACGCACCGCCGCGCGGGCACCGTTGTCACTGACCGCACCCACATCATCCATCCAATTGTCCAGCATATTCAGGGAAGGGCGCTTTCTGTGCTCTTCTGGCGGCAGGATGGTAAAAGTCTTTGCCTTGCTCATTTTGATTTGCTGGGTCTTTTCGTACTCCGCCCGGGCCGCAGTGCTCTGCGGGCTGGCGGGCAGAGGGTCGGGCTCCCAGCCATAGATATCCTGCACCAGCGGGGCAATGTCATCGGGCAGGGTGATGGCGGTGGGCAGGAACTTGCGGGTGCGCCAGAGCAGCCATTCCCCGTAAACCGCCTTGCTGCCCTCGTCGAAGTCCTCCGTCCCAGTGTCCAGCACGGCACAGCGGGCCTGTGCCACCGGCCGGGGACGGGTGCGGTTCTCGTGGCGGTGCAGCCGTCCGATACGCTGTAAGAGCAGGTCCATGGGGCAGAGCTCTGTGACCAGAAAATCCAGATCGATATCAAGGGATTGCTCGAGCACCTGCGTGCCCACCACAATGAGCTTATCCCGCTGTTCCGGAGTGGAGTGCTTGCCGATGCGCTTCATCAGCGCCTCTTCTTTGGCGGCACGGTCGAGCATAAGGAACTGAGCGTGGAATACCACCACCTCAAACTCCGGCAGTTCTGCCCGCAGACGGGCCGCAACGGCCTGCGCCTTTTTCACGGTATTGACGATCACGCCCGCACAGCCGCCCTCCCGCAAGGCACTGCGCAGAGTGTCAGTCAGCTGTTCCTCGGTCAGCGGGAATGTCTCCACTCTGCGTGGTTCGGTTTCCAGCGGGATGGTCATCTGCTCCACCTGTTTGCCGTCCGTCCAGGTCAGCAGCGGATAGCCCCGGCAGGTCTGCCACGGGCCGTCCGGAGCAGTTCTTCCATTCAGGTAGGCCCTGACCAGCTCGACCCGGCGCTTGGCGGGCAGGGTAGCGGAAAGCAGGATCACCGGCACTTTGTACCGGCCCAGCCAGGTCAGCGCCCGGTCAAGATAGCAGTTCATGTAGGCGTCATAGGCGTGGCACTCGTCAATAACCACCACCTTGCCCGCGAGGCCAAGGTGGCGCAGCATCACATGTTTTTGCTGTAATGCCGCCAGTAACAGCTGATCCACCGTGCCGATGACAAAATCAGCCAGCAGCCCCTGTTTATTGCCCCGGAACCACTGATGCACCATCACCCGGCTCTCCGGGTCAGCATCGGGGTCTGCTTCCAGATCTTCCTCCACCCGCACCGTGTCCTGCTGCAATCGGAGGTAGGCCTCGTTCAGTTCGGCCATGCCGTGGGCCAGCTTGATGGAGTGCTCCAACCCATCCGGCTGCTTTTCGGCCCATGCCAGCAGCCGCCCAAAGATGCCGTTGGCGGTGGCCTGGGTGGGCAGACCAAAGAAGATGCCGCCCTCACCGCCGTGCTTGGCTAAAATCTCTGCCGCACCCAGCGCGGCCTCCGTCTTGCCCACGCCCATCTGCGCTTCCAGAATGAACACCCCCGGTTCCTGGGCCTGGCTGACAGCTTCCAGCATGGCCCGCTGGACTTCGTTGGGCGGAAAGCCGAAGCGTTCCGCAAACGCCCCCGGTTCCGTCACATCCGACTGCACCTTCCACGGGGAGGTCAGGTCCAGCGCTTCCCACGCCCGATCGACACGGGCGGGATACAGGGTATCGCTGCCCACCTCTTCCACAGGGATGAGCGGAAAATACCGGGTGTTGCTGGCGACCCAGTCCGCCATGATGAGCAGGCCGGTCAGCAGGATCTCAGCCGGGATGGTCAGCTGCGGCAGCTCGTCCACGCTGGAAAAGCCGCTTTCCTGCAAGGCGTAGTCAAACAGTTCCCGCCAGCAGCTCTCCCAGAATTCCTGTTCCCCCTCGGGCCAGTAGTTAGATTCCCAGCTGCCTCTTTCGTTCTTATCCCCCAGTTGGTCAAGCATATTCTTCCCGGTTTGCGGCTTGCCATGGTGTGCACCTGCTACCGATGCAAGCCCGTCGGGGCATTTCAGCCACCGCAAAATGGCCTCGCTCGCCAACGCATGAAGCGAGTGACCTCGGTTTTGCGCCCGGTACCGGAGCGTTGTGTATTTTTCCAGGCGCTGTCTGGGCTCCGGCAAATGCGCCATCATTGGCTCCTGGAAAGCCGCGGATATCTTCCCCAGGTCGTGAACCCACCCCAGAAAGCAGGCGGTCTGTGTCAGCAGATCCTCGTCCAGCTCGATATGCTGACGGACGCTTTCCGGCAGCCACTTCTGCACCAGATACACCATAATACCCGCCGTATCCCGCAGGTGCATCCAGAGCGGCAGCCAGAAGCCGCTGTTCACCGGGTCTGTTTTGCCTGCAAACAGCCGCACCTCGTAAGAAAGCGCTCGTCGTCTCATCCTGTTCCACCTCCACTGCAGTCAGGAAAATCGCATTTTCCGCATCATCGGGGTTTCTCTGAGGATAGAATAGCACGCAAAAAGTCCTATAAAGCGGATGTTTGCTGCTTTTTCATAGTTTTTTCAGTTTTTTTGATGTTTGCCGTTTTCCGGCCGTTACCCCCGCAAGGCGGGGAAAGTGTTGCTCCCTATCAAGCATTCGGAGCACATCCGCTGATGCAGATCACAGAGACATTACATATCATGCATTGTTCTAAATCTCTGTACACCAATATTACACCTTTTTTCTCAGCTTTACAAGCAGATCCTTCAGATTCAGCAAATGACACAAAAACCGCCCCGATCTCCTGTTACGGAAACCGGGGCGGTTCGATTGCGTTATTTGTGCTTTTTCAAGCGCTCACGCAATTACTTGCGGGGGTTCTTGATGGCAGCCTGAGCGGGTGCCAAAATTACAGAGCGTTCGGAGTAACGATGATACGTTATTTGTGAATTTCCAGTGTGTTTTACCCCATCTCCGCAATGATCTTCTCCAAATTTTCTTCCTGCAAATAGAATTCCGGCAGTTTTGCCTTGTCATATAGAACGAATGGGCGGCGTTTGCAAGGAGCAGTCATACACAAAACGCCCCCGGCTTCCTGTCATGGAAACCGGGGGCGCTGCGGTTTTATGGGAAACGCCTCAGGCGCTGCAAAGCCTCAGTGCAGCAGAGAGCTGACCCATGCCCGGGCGGCCGTCTTGGCCTGGAGCTTATTGTACATCTTCAGTGTGGTGTTGTACACCTTCTGGCTCATGGCATTGCTGGCGTTGGTGGCGGCAGCCTGCTTGGCCTCAAGCGTGTCGGCGGCGGCAACGGCGGCCTTCATATCGGCGTAGTCGGCCATGATCTCCTGCTGGAGCGCGGCGTAGCTGGCCTTGGCTGCAGCCTGATCCTTTGCGGTGACCTGATTGCCATTGCTGCCGTAGGTCAGCAGGTTGGAAAGGGCGTCACGCACGCCGTAGAAGGAGTCGGTCCAGTCGTCCGGGTAGGTATAGTAGCGGCCCTTGGCATCCTGATACCAGATGCCCTCGGTGGGCTGCTCGTCGGAATGGGTGACCTTATGGACCGAGACCTTGTAGACATCTGCGGTGTCGGTGGTCAGCATCGGATAGTAAGGGACGAAGGCGTTGTACACGTCGTCGTCAAAAGCGGTCCACTCGGTAATGGCGGTGTTCAGATCGCCGGTGGCGCTCACCTGGAACAGATGAGTCTCCACATTGCCCGTCTTGCCGATGGGCTCGGTCTGAAAGAAGTGGATGGAATCCTCCACCGAGAACTTCTTGGTCAGCTGGATGTTGGAGTAGACCGGGACAATGGCACCGTTCTCGCCGACGTTGCTGATAGCAAAGTCGGTCTCGCTGTAGTTTTCCTTCGTAAAGGTGTCGGTCCCGTACAGGTAGTTCAGGCCGGCGGCCATGCGGTCCGATGCGATGTCGCCGTTGTAGGAGGCATCCAGATCGATGACATTGGCAGCGGCGTCGCCCACAAAGGTACCGGCCTTCTGGGCCACGGAGATCAGGTTGGCGGAGGCCACCACGTTGTCGGTGTCATCCAGATCGATCTTTCCCATGGCGGCGACGTTGGGCTGCATGAAGACCACGCTGGAGGAGAGCTTCAGGGCAAGGTAGGTGTGGCCCGTCAGGTTCTCCACGAACCAGGTCTCGTTCTGGTCGGCAATGAACACGCCGGAGCCGCCGGCTGCACCGGCGTTGTCGTAGATAGAGGTCAGCAGGGCAACACCCTCGCGGGCCGTGGAAGCTTCGCTCAGCAGCACCGTGGTGATCTCGGCTTCCTCAATGCCGTTGTCCACATAGGGGTCTACGCTCAGCACGGCGTCGGTGCCGTAGAGAGACTCGGTGGCAGAGACCATGACGCCCTTCTCGTTGGTGCCAGCCTCCTCATAGGGGGTGTGCTCGTGGGTGCTGTCGCAGTCCGGGCAGACACCCAGACCGTTGTCGTCCCGGCGGGCGGTGTAGCGGTAGCTGTCGTGGGTGAAGGTGTAGGTAAAGCCGTAGCAGCCCTCGTACACCTCGCCCGCGGTGTGCTTCCCGGCGGGGCTGATGTTGAACAGCTTGTTGTAATCGTTGGTGCCCAGATCCTCGATCCGGCCAAACATGGTGGTGCCATCCTCGGTGAGGTCGCTGCCGACATAGAGTGCCGTGCAGGCGAAGGCGGAAGGAACCACGGCAAGCGTCATCGCACAGGCGATGAAAGCCGCAGCAATTTTCTTCTTCAAAGACATAATAGTATCGATCCCTCTCTTGTTGATTGTCGGCATTTCGTCGGCAGGTGTTATAATACACCCGTTTTAATGAAAATACAAGTATTTTCCCTAAATTTTAGCATATATTCATTTTTATATAGTATATATTCATATTGCGTTTTTCATCTGCCCCTCCGTGAGCGCAAAAAACCGCCCCGGCTTCCTGTTACAGAAACCGGGGCGGTCATATACTTTATTCGCGCTTTCTCAAGCCCTCACGCGATTACTTGCGGGGGTTCTTGATTGCAGCCTGGGCGGGTGCCAAAATTACAGAGCGTTCAAGTCAATCTACCTTCACTTACTCTGTCTGCTTGAGAGACTCTCCATAGTTAATATGGTAATGGCCGTTATTCTGCATCCTAACTTCAATATATTCCGAAAATGTCGTTCCTGAAAGCGTTGTATTTGTCAAATGCATCACAACGGCTACTCCTGCCAAATCATTATCCCAAATTTCCTTATAAATAGCATTATTAGCATATAACTCTAGACTTACATCCACCGTATCACCTGTGGCGAGTAGTGCTTCTATTCCACCTTGTCCAGAATTTTGACACGTCACCAACTCTGTTTTGCCCTTAAAGCCAACTACATCAACGCTATTCACCTGAATATGTCGAATAATTGATTCCGAAATATTTTGTAAGGAAAATTCTACCGTTTTAATATATTTTATCTCTTTTACAGAGGAATCGACATTCACGAGGATTTCACTAGTCTCATGTTGTACGGAGTCTCTATAATATGACCTGATAATCTTAAACTGTTTACACTGTGGCACATAGAAAGGTTCCCCTTGGTTAGCCATTGTCGGCTTACAATCCGGATTTACTAGCTTCACAACAGGCAAAAGTTTTTGCGCCATTATTTTTTGGAGCTTATTATTTTCTTCGCTCAAGCGCTCATTGACTTTCTGTGCGTCTTGCCCCTGCTCAACAGTGATAATGCCAAGTATAACAGTCCCAAACAAAGCTTGAAAGCCAGAAACATAGGAAAGCGCATCTCCTGCCGACCATTCAGCCGAAAAAGCACTGG
>ENA-OUPA01000782-OUPA01000782.1-human-gut-metagenome-genome-assembly--contig:-NODE-782-length-17866-cov-7.10937_pt1 | contig 17866 bp, 20 predicted proteins | sample MGYA00237939_ERZ548770 | MGnify/ENA primary metagenome ERZ548770 (study PRJEB26490, sample SAMN05356877) | human gut metagenome | biome: terrestrial biome; feature: human-associated habitat; material...
CTCGTGGCCAAGGGCGGCGACTACGCCCGCCTCTGGAACCGCCAAACCGGCGCCTACGAGGAAGAGAGTCGCTGATGAGCAAGTACGATAAACTGTGGGATTACGTGGCGGCCGCCGAGGGCGGCGAGCTGACCCTCACCTTCGACGAGATCGGCGCTATTGCCGGCGTGCCCCTGGACCACTCGTTTCTCACTTTCAAGAAGGAGTTGCCGCCGCGCGGCTGGGAAGTGGGGAAGATATCGATGAAGCATCGGCTTGTGCGCTTCAAGCGCCTCGAATCGTCGGAGGCTTAGGCGCCCTGGCCCTTGCGCCGCTGGGTTCGCCGTCGAGAATGCCGATAGTCTTCCGACTCCGAACTTTCCCGCATTGTGGGTAAAGTTCGGAGCCAAAATAAGGTTTAGGAGAGAGAGGGATATGCCGGTTGCCCTCCCTCTATTGCTGAGAATTCGAGGGCTTGCGCAACGCCCTGCTCAGTTTTCGCCAAGTCGAAGAGACGCATCTTCTGGAGAATGCCCTGTGTAACGAACTGCGCATACGGGGGTGCTCGGTTGACGTGGGAGCGGCTCGCGGGCCGGCGTCAGAGGGAAACGGCGGCCGCCTTTTGCATCTTGCGCCGGTAGGAGAGCGGGGTTAGGCCGTAAGCCGCTTTGAACTGGGCGGAAAAGGCGCTCGGGCTGGGAAAGGCCAGCAGGTTGGCGATGTAGGTCACGGGAGTGTCGAAGTACTCCAGGATAGCGCAGGCGTATTTCAGCTTCTGGGCGCGGACGAATGCGCCGGGACTTTGGCCGAGCTCTTGGACGAAGAGGGCAGAAAGGCGGCTTTGGGACAAGCCGGCGATCTTGGAAAGGTCGCTTAGGGTGATGCGGTCGTGGACGTGCAGGCAGACGTACTCATAGCACGTTCGAATCTCCGGGCGGCAATCGGCAATCTGCCAATCGCGCATAACGCGGCAGTACTCCCTCGCGGCGCTCGGAAACAGCATGAGAATATCCCGTGGATCGCATAAGGTGTCGAGCTGGCGTATGTAGGAATCGCTTATCTCATAGGCCAGCACCTCGGGCAGCCCTCCGTCAAGGGCGGCGCGGCAGAACAGCGTGACGGACGCCACCACTGCGTAGCGGGCATGGGCCAACGCCGAGAGGCTGAGCTGGGACGAGGAAAGCAAGGAAGACTCCTGGGGGTTTTGGGCAAATTCCCTCAAGAGATGGTCCAAGGCGACCCCATCGCCCAATTCAATGCATTTGATCAGCATCTTCTCTCGTTTCCGTTGAGAAGTTGGGAGCGAGTAATCCTGTATGTGGTCGAACACGCTGCGCTGATAGCGATTCCGCACGGTCTGAGAGATGTCTTCGAGCCGCTCCGAAGCACCGTTTTCTTGCATAGGCAGCCTTCCCTACGCTCTCTCGAGGAAGAGAGCAATAAACATATAGAAGAAGGAATAATCGTATATTTACGCCTTCGTATCCAGCATACCATGGGATGCGATGATCGATCCGAGCGATAAGGCATCTCGCGGCAACTCCATGCCCTATCGGCAGGCAGCCGCAAGTTCCGGCTTTCAAGAAAGGGGATTATCCATGTCGTCAGAGCAATGCAAGAAGAAGAGGAAGAGGAGCACTATGGCCATGGTTCTTGTCGCCATCGCAGTCGTCGTTCTGGTCGGCGGCTTCGTGGCGTGGCGTTGCAGCCCGCTTTCCGCTGTCAACCTTGGAAAGGTCGTGTTCGGAGGCGGCATTGAAGAAGTGGACTACAACGACTACTACGAGCCCAACGGGGCCTTTCGCCATGCCAATGCCGACGACACGCTGGCGTTCTATATGCGTCATCCCCTTTTCGAGGGGGATACGAACATGATCTACAGCGCCGACGATAAGATCTCCCGCCTGATAAACGCGACCAGCGGGGCTACCTTGGAGCAGTTCTGCGTGCTGAACGGCATGATGGGGTCTCTGATCGCCGACCATGCCGTCTCCATTGTGGGCGGCGACTATGCGGGAAAGCCGACGGGGGTGGCGACTGCCTCTATGTCCGAGGAGTCCCCGGGGGCATCGGCCGAACCTGCCCAGGACAAAGAGGCGGACGAATCCTCTCCGCAGGCTGAGGCAGAGGATGGCATAGAAGCGTTCAACTACCTCATCGATCAGGCCAACGCCGATCGCATCACCTATCTCAGCCGCATCTACGACGACGCTGCCGTTGACAGCGATCCGGCCAAGTCAGCCGTCCATGCCGTGCTCTACCACGGCGACCCCGACAAGCCATTGGCCATTGTCATGCCCGGGGGCGGCTTTATTTCCGTTGGGTGCTACGCCGATGCCTACACCTATGCGCAGAAGCTCCATGAGCGCGGCTACAACGTGGCGGTTCTAGTGTACCGTGTCGGCGACCAGCTCCATACCGACGATCAGTGGCAGCGGGGCATAGAGGCCGTGAACGATCTTGCGGCGCTGGTGTCCTACGTGCAGGCCCACGGAGACGAGCTGAATGTGTCCCTGGAGGACTACGCGGTGTTCGGCAGTTCGGCCGGCGGCCTTATGGCCACGGCATTCAGCTTCGATTCCTTCGAGTGCAACGCCTCCTCCTTCGGCTTGCCCCGTCCGACCCTGTGCGTGTGCAACTACGGACTGTACTGGGACGTCGAGCCCACCGAGGCGGATGCCGGCCTGGCGGTGTTCGCCGTTGCCGGGGCGGACGATCCCTTCGGATTCGGCGGCGTCGCGCAAAGGGTACCGGCATTGGAGAACTACCTGGGAGCCGAGAACGTCTCCGTCCGCGTTGCCCCGCACTACCGCCACGGGAGCAACTTAGGCGACGGGACGGTTTTCGAGGGCTGGATCGACGAGGCCATGGAATTCTGGGAATCGCACAGGTAGGGAAGCGGAAGCTGGCGGCCCCGCCCTTTCGCCGCCCATCTGTTCTTACTTTGCGGAGTCGATGCTCGCTCCTGCGACTTTTCGACTCGCTCCACTAAAATGACGTGCGATCAAGTCAGCGAATAGTTATGGATGAGCCTATGTTGAGTCGTTTCAGCGTGAAGCACCCCTATATCGTCGTGGTGGCGGTGATCATCTGCCTGCTTCTGGGCGGGGTGTCGCTGCAGAGCATGAAGACCGACCTCCTTCCCAACATGGACATCCCGTATCTGGCCGTCATCGCCACCGACCCGGGGCCTCGGCCGAGAAGGTGGAGGCGGAGATCACCGAGCCGCTCGAGAGCGCGCTCGCCACGGTGTCCGGCGTGGACGGCGTCATGAGCCAGTCCGCCTCCAACGTGGCCATGGTGTTTCTGGAATTCGAGGACGGCACCGACATGGACTCGGCCATGGTGAAGGTGTCCTCGGCGGTGAACCAGGTGGCCTCGCAGCTGCCCGAGACCGCCGGCACCCCCAGCATCATGGAGCTTTCCATGGACATGATGGCCACGAGCTACGTGGCCGCCTCCTTCGAGGGGAAGGACATCTACGAGCTGTCCGACTTCGCCGAGGACACGCTCATGCCGCGCCTCGAGCGGGTGAACGGCGTGGCCGACGTGTCGGTGACGGGCACGGTGCAGCGCATGGTGGAGGTGCGGCTGTCCGACTCGAAGATCGAGGACGTGAACAACCGGCTGCTCGCCTCCGTGAACGACGAGCTGGCCGACGCCAAGCGCGAGATCGAGGAGGGCGAGGCGGATCTCGACAGCGCCGAGGACGAGATCAAGGCCCAGCAGGAGAAGCTGGCCGCCACGGAGAAGGAGACCACCGACCAGCTGGGCCAGGCGGTCTCCGGGCTCACGCTGGCCGTGTCCAGCTCCATGAGCAAGGTGTCCACCTTGGGCGCCCAGCTGCAGAGCCTGCAGGCCCAGGGGGAGAGCCTCGGCGGCACGGTGGCCACGCTGCAGGAAGAGGTGGAGGCGCTTCCCGGCGAGATAGAGGCGTTGGGCCGGGCGGCCCAGGAGGCCGCGATGGCCGGCGACGGCGGTTTCGAATCCGCCAGCGAGAAGCTGCATGCGGCCCAGCACCTGCTGGCCGATGCCCGCGTGCTGCTCGACGAGGCCAAGATGTGCGTGGAAGAGGGCGTCACCGTCTCGAACGGCATCACCGCCAAGCGCGTGTAAGCCGCGCTCCCATACCTCCTCACCCTCTCGGGGCCGCATCCGATGCGGCCCTCTTTTCGCCTTTGTGCTCGGCATCCTCATCGTCGTCAAGCATGTTCTCGCTGTTCTGCTGCTCGTCGTGCGTTCTTCGATCAGCCTGCAGTAGCTTGCTTTAATCACTTATTTCTGCTATAACTATCTACAAATAAGTTACTTATTTGTAGAGGTGATTCTATGCCGGCCGCCCTTCCGCTTATCCGCCCCATCAGCGATTTGCGTACCGACCTCAACGATGTGTGCCTGCAGGCCCAAGACACTCAACAGCCCATCTTCATGACGAAGAACGGGAAAGCGAGTCTTGTGGTTATCGACTGCGCTGCCTACGAGGCCCAGCGTCAGCACGAGCGCTACGTCCAGAAGCTTCGCGAAGCAGAAATTGAGGCCAAGTACAAGGCGGAAACCGTGTCTCAGGCTGCGCTCGACGAGACCATGGAGCGCGTCTTTGCGGTTTGGGGCGTCTGATGCGCGAGCCTGCCTACCGGCCTCGTGCCGCCCTGGACCTTGAGTCGATGGTCATCTACGTTGGCGAGGTCTGCCGCAACCCGCAATCGGCACGCCACATCTACGAGAGCATCATGGCTGCCGTGCGTGATCTGTGCGCGATGCCCACGATGGGAAGGCCCTTCGTGGGCGAAAGCCTCTCCCGTCGTAGCTTCCGTTCGTGGCTCGTCGGCAATTACCGTGTGTTCTACACGTACGACGACGAGACGCTCACGGTGTGGCGCGTCATCCACACCCGCCAAGACATCGACGATTTCGCCCTTATCGATTGGCCAGAGGAAGATTAGGCCTTTCGGTGCTGCCGCGTAGGCCTGGGACTCAGTTCACCGCCGCGACCCTGCTACCGACCTGCGAATGCCGCCAGGCAACCGCCTGCACGCGCTGAAGGGCGATCGCGCGGGCCAATACGCCATCTCGATCAACGATCAGTGGCGCATCTGCTTTCGGCTCACGAGCGATGGGGTATACGATGTTGAAATTTGCGATTACCACTAAGGAGGCTGCCATGAATGACGACATGCTTCTCATTTCCCGCAAGCCCGTTCATCCGGGCGAGTTTCTGCGGGAGGACTACATGCCCGATCTGGGCCTTTCTGTGGCGGGGCTCGCAAAGCGCCTGGGTGTCACGCGACAGACGGTGAATGATATCGTTCGCGAGAAGCGGGGGCTTTCCGCCGACATGTGCCTGCGTCTTGCGCGCTTGTTCGGCACGACGCCCCAGTTTTGGCTCAATATGCAGGAAAAGGTGGATTTGTGGAATTCCATGGCTCTGCACCGGGAAGCCATCGAGGCCATCGAGCCCTTCGAGTATCCCGGTCTTATCGTCGTGGCGGGATAAGGATTGCGGGCCTGCTGTCCATCGGCATCGGCTCGTTTCTGACAGTGGTGGAGAACTCGGTGTTCGTCGGCAAGTCGATGCCCATCGCCGATGAAGCGAACGGCCCTTACGCCGCAACGCTGTACTGCCGGCCGCGGCGGTTCGGCTTTACCGACGCCGGGGTGGAGGCGTTGGCGAAGTACCTGGGCCATGAAGACGCCATGGCCGCGGCGCGGCGCTGGTACGACGGCTAGCGCTACGGCATCGCCTTCGGCGGAAAGCGCGTCGCGGTCGCCTGCTGACGGTCGGCAATTCGGCGATAGCGCCTCGCGGCCCCGGCCCTTTTCGGCCGGGGCCGTTTTGCGTTCTGCATAGGGCCAGGACGGGCTATACAGGTTGCGCATAGGCGCCCCGAGGCCGCATCTTTCCGATGCGGCACTTTTCGCTTATGCGGCTCTTGTGGTGATGCTGGCCTAGTGGCTCAAGTCGAGGTTCACCTTGCCGAAGTACATAGCCTCCCAGATGGCCGGCGCCTCGTAGTATTCCAGCTCCTGCCCGTTTTTGGAAAGTCGGATGGAAGCTGTGCCGGCGAAGCGGATGTAGGAGGGATCCATGCCGACGAGCCGGGCGCCGAAACGCGTGACCGGCGGAAGCTGATCCACCAGCTTCAGATAGGCGATGTCTCGCTCGCGCTCGTAGGCGATGCGATATTCGCTGCCGTCGTCGTCGGTGTAATCGAAGATGAGTTTCGCATGGTAGGGCTTCTTCGTCACCGGATCGATGCGGCGGTCGGAAGCGGTGAAGCGCAACGTATGGTTCTCGTTGCCGGAGATGATCTTGCCGTCCTTGGCAATCATGAATACGTCGAACTCCTTGTAGCCGTAGCGCTTCTCGGAGGTGATCCAGGAGGTGATCACGGTGTAAGGGCCGATTTTCGCACGCCCCCAGTACCAATGATGCATGAGCTTCAGGGGAGACACGTTGCCCCAATTGTGGTCATGGTAGGCAAGTCCCTCATGGTGGCTCTTGCGTCCGTCAACTGCCAAATCAACCTTGGCCCTGCCTTCGGGAACGGCCGGAACCCAGGAGAAGACATCCTCCTCGTTCTCGCCGAAGAGCAAGGGCCCGCACTGACAGCGCCAAGAGGGCACGGTGCCCGTAAGATCGACGTCGGCGGTGATGCGCGGCGACTGGAAATGGATTTGGTAATGATTGAGATCCCCCTTGAAGGTGCATGCGCCGATGCGCACATCGCACTGGTACGAGCTGAAGGAGCATTGGCTCATGGGCGCGCGCACGGTATCCTCGATTTTGACGCCCTCCGGTGTGGTGATCTCGATGGTGGCGAAAGGTGCCGCTGGCCCTTTGGGCTTGGCCATGGGTTTGGTGTAGAAAACGATGACGACGGCGGTGCCGTCGTCCAGATGGGTGTCGAAATACCACCATTCGTAGCTTTCGGCGTTGGGATCAGTGCGCAAGCCGTCCTCCCAGAGCTGGACAACCCCCTTTTTAAGGCCCAGGGATCGGTAGTGGGCGTCGTCTTCGGGATGGATCGCCTTCACGATCTTGCTCATAGCGCAGTTCCTTTCCTTGACGTTTGTAAGGGCGGGACGTATATTGCGGAATAAGCTGACAAGCGTCAACGTTTTCGGAATAAGTCTTACAGTTCGGGAGGTTTGTCCATGTACGAGGGGAGCAATCCGGCGGCCCTGCGTTCCCAGGAGGAACTGGCTGCGGCCCTTATAGCGCTGATGAGAGAGGAGCCTTACGACAAGATCACCATCACCATGATCTGCCAGAGGGCCCAGGTGTCGCGCCAAACCTTCTACCAGATGTTCGATGGCAAAGACGACGTGGTGCGCTTCGTCATCATGGACGAGTACCGCGCTTTCGAAGAGAAGATGCGCCCCTTCGAGGCCCTTACCTTCCAGGAATTCGCCGAATGCACGTTCCGGTTCTTCGAATGCCGCCGGGCCGTGTTGGATCTGCTGATTGCTCATGATCTGCAGGGACTTTTGCAGGAGCAGTTTCAAATTGCCCTGAGCAAGATCCTCTCGCAGTTTCGCTGCGAGTCGGACAACGTGTTCGACGACGAGAACCGCGCCTTTTTGGCCGGGGGCCTATGCGCCATGGCGATACATCGGGCACGGTACGGCGACAACCTCGCGCTTACCGCCCGGGCCGAGCGTTTCGCCCGCCTGTTCGCCATACGGGTCTTCGTGCGCGTGGCCTCGGCCGGCTGCCGGGGAAAGAGCCCCTGCGGCACGGGACGCTAGTTCTCCGACGCCTCCCCGCGCATGCGCTTGGCGATGGAGTGGCAGATGCTCACGAAGGTCTTCACCAGGGGCTTGCTGGAATCGGCGCGGTAAATCAGGTAAACCGGGTAGTCGGTGAACTCGGCCCTAAGGGGACTGCCCGCGAGCAGCGTGCTGGCGCTGGTCATGAGGTGGCCCTCGGCGTTGCCGAAGACGAACTCGTCAGGCTCCAGCAGAAACTTGATGCGGTCGAAGTCGTTGAACTCCCGCACGCGGTAGAGAGGCTCGTGCCCGTTGCGCAAAAACGTGTCCACCGCTCCGTCGAATGTGGCGCGCAGCTGGGGATTGGTGGGGCAGACGAGGTACTGGTCGGCCAGATCGTCGAAGGTCACCGCCTCCCGTCCTGCCAGTATGTTGTCGCGCCGGAAGAAGGCCGCCAGGGGAAACTCCGTGAGAAGCTCGCAGGTAAAGCCTTCGGGTATGATCTCCGGTACGCGGAACACCATGCCGATATCGGCGACGCCGGCGAATACCGAGGCATCGATGGGAAGCGATCGGTTTTGGCAGAAATGGGGGATGGCCGCCTCCGGGTAGCGTTCCTGAATGACCGAGATGCCCTCGTAAAAGATATTGCTCCACAGGCTGTTGGACGCCATGACCATGTTAAGGACGATGGCTTCCTGGGAGCGGCGGGCCATCTCGCGGCATTGGCCGATGATGCCATCGTAGTCGGAAAGAAGCTTCTCGGTGGCCGTGACGAAAAACTGGCCCTCGGGAGTGAGCTCCATGGGAAAGCGGTTGAACAGCTTGAAGCCCAGCTCCTTTTCCAGGGCCGCGATATGGCGGGTCAGCGTAGGCTGGGAGATATGCAGCAGAGCGGCAGTCGTGTTGAAGTTGAGTGTCTTCGCCAGGGCCACAGCCTCGCGAAAGCGGGAGAACAGTGCCTCGCTCATTGTTCCGATATGCGGCAGTCCGTCCAAGACCGGCCCCCTCGTCATACTTGGTTGGTAAACCTCTCTGTGCATAATGGCATGTTTAGCCGTTGTTGTCATGGGCGATGCAGAAACTGTATCGCTTTGGGAGACTTTGCATGAGCAGTTGAAAAGTAGATCGCCTGGGCCCACTGTGAAGATTCTATGATGCCCTCATCCGGTTTTCCGAACAAGAGGAGGATGGAAATGGACAAGGCTATGTCGATGTTGGGTCGTCGTCACTTCCTGATGGGCATGGGCGTTGTGGGTGCCGGCGTACTGGCCGGTTGCGCCCCGAAGGCCGATCCGGCCCCGGCGGCGGACGACAAGCTCGCCGAAACGGGAGAGGGCGCCCCGGCGCAAAATGGCCCGGCGGAGGTGACCGCCGACACGGTGAAGTACATTCCCACGAGCACAGAGATGACCCTGGAGGAGCTCAATGAGCGGCGGCAGGCCCTCATTGATTCAAAAACCGAGGATTACATCTGCGCCGACGGCACCGTGATTCCGAACGTGTATGTGAAGCTGCGCTCGCTGCTCGACGGCTACGGCAACGGCGTGGGATCCGTCGTCCACGACGCCAGCTACGGCGAGGTGATGTACCTGTTTACCCCCGAGGAAGCCCAGGCCTATTTGGAGATGCCCATGGGCGTGCTGTTCAACGCGGCGGAATACGCCGAGAAGTCGGGCCGCAGCGAGGAGGAGTGCGCCGCAACCTGCGAGGCCCTGGCGGCGAGGGGCCTTCTGTTCCGCACGCGCGCCAACGGCGAGCCGCGCTACCACCAGTTGGCCGAGGCCCATGGTATCTGGGAGTACAACCTCAACAACTACGAGGCCGACGACGGAAACTACGTGACGCTGCACAACACTCAGTGGGGCGGCGACATTTTGCAGCAGCTCTACAATGCCCAGACTTCGTTCTACAACGCGGTTCCCGTAAGTCGTGAAGTGGTGGGCGACAGCAGCATCGCGCTTCCCTACGACGACTACGAGGCCATTGTCTCCAAATTCGACAAGCTGGCCGTCGCCCCGTGCCAGTGCCGCTTGAGCCACATCGCCGTGGGCAAGGAGGATCCCGGCGATCACCCGCTGGAGACCTGCATCACCACCGGCGAGGAGGCCGAGTACTACATTGAAAACGGCATTGCCCGCGAGATCGACAAGGACGAGGCCCTGCAGATCCTCAAGCGGTCCGTGGACGCCGGCATGGTCATTCAGGTGTGCAACTCCGAGAAGACCGAGGTCATCTGCTCCTGCCACGGCGACTGCTGCGACATCTTGGGCTCCTACGTGTCCATCGCCCAGAACCCCGATTTGGAGCCCGAGGACTTCAACGTGTTCAAGCACGTGAGCCACTACGAGCTGCGCCACGACCAGGAGACGTGCATCAAGTGCAGCTCCTGCGAGAAGCAGTGCCCGCTGTTCGCCATCACCATGGACGACGAGGGATTCCCGACAGTGAACGGCACGTGCGTGCGCTGCGGCCAGTGCGGCACGGTATGCCCGGTGGGTGCGCGCACCCTTCATCTGCGCGAGGAGATTCTGGAGCTGCCGGAGGACCTGCTCGGCGACTACAACATGAAGGCGATGTACCGCTTCGCCCACGACATGATCTCTTAGGGGAAGGGGAGGCGAGGCGACGCTTCGGGCGGGCATTTCCCCTTTCCTGCGAAATGCCCGCGTGAAGGTAGAAGGCGCTCGGAACATCCCTCCAGCGCGCCGTCTTGCCGGCGCCCAAGGAATGAGAAAGGGGAAATGATGCACGAAATGGCTTTGGTTCGCAACGTAGTTGACATTGTCTTGGACGAGGCGAAGGCCGTCGACGCGGCTGAGGTGACAGGCATCTACCTGACCATCGGGTACTCCCGCGATATCGTGGAAGACCTCTTCGAGGACATGCTCAAGTGGATGTGCCGCGATACCGTGGCGGCCGGGGCGAAGCTGTACCTCACCCGGGTGCCCTTCACGGTGAAGTGCTCCGACTGCGGGCGCGTCTTTCCCCTTGATGTGCACGATCGCGATACCTGGCACTGTCCCCATTGCCGATCGAAGCGCTACGTGCTGAACAGCGGCATGGAGTTCTATGTGAACGATATCGAGATCGTGCCCCGAAAGCAGGCGCTTTCCGCCTGACGCGCCCCGGCGGCACAAAGGCCCCTCCCTCGCGGCCCCGGCCCTTTTCGGCCGGGGCCGTTTTGCGTTCTGCATAGGCCCAGGACGGGCTATGCACGTTGCGCATAGGCGCCGCAGGGCATGCAATGAACGGATGGGATATGCGGAACCTGTGGGCTGAACGGGGGTTTTCTGGTATTACCATGGCCTCGTCAACAGGGGACGAGGAGGTAATCATCATGCACGAGATGGCGTTGATGCGCACCGTGGTGGACACGGTGCTCGACTATGCGAGCGACGTCGAGGCCACCGAGGTGAAGACGGTCTACATGACCATCGGCATGGGCCGCGATGTCGTGGAGGCCTATATGGATTCCATGTTCGCGTGGCTTGCCCGGGGCACGATCGCCGAGCACGCGGAGCTGGTGGTGCATCGCACGCCCTACATGGTGCGCTGCAACCAGTGCGGGCGGGTGTTCCATATCGATGTTTACGACGACGGCACCTGGCAATGCCCGAGCTGCGGGGTCGTGCGCGACTACAAGCTGCATTCGGGCATGGAATTCACCATCAACAACATCGAGGTCGTCCTGCCCGAGGGCGCGAACCCTCCCCACGTTCAGGAGAAGGTGGCCTAAGGCCGCCCGCCGTCCGAGAACGATTGAGAGGAGGATCCGATGACCGTTGAAAGCGTGTTTCTTCCCGGCGTCTCCGGCATGGGGCCGGCCCTGTCGCCCAAGGGCGAGGCCATTGTGGCCTCGAAGATGGTGCACCGCGACGCGATGCTCGACGAGCTTGAGCGCAAGGGGCTCAACGTGGAGGCCCTGGCCCATCGCCACGGCCATGGCTGCCACGGCTGCGGCCACGACCACGGCGACGGGAAGGCCTGCCCCAGCGCGGAGTGCGCCAATGGGCCCGCGGCCGCATCCGAGGCGCCGATGACCCTGGAAGAGGCCCGGGCGCGCATCGCGCGGCAGGAGGGGGAGATCGCCCACTTGCGCCACAAGCTGGCGGTGCAGCAGAACCAGATCTTCCTTCTGCGCGAGGCGCTGGAGAGTCGCCGGGCCGCTGAGAATGACGCGCCGCAGCCTTCAGGCGATGCGGCGAACCCCTCGGGAATATTTGAGGGCTTGGTGAACACGATGCCGACATCGGCTTTGCCGGCGTACACCGTCTCGGCGACGCTCATCTCGTGGTTCTGGTAGAGCCGGGGCATGGGCGTGTAGGGATTCTTGTCGCGGTAGACCGTCATGGCCTCGTAGATGATGTCGGCGAACTTGTTGTTCGACGATAGGATGATATTGATGAGCAGACCCACGTTCGTTTCCGCGGCAATGCGGCGGCAGGCGTCAACCGAGGCGTCCAGCTGGTCGATGATGCCGCCGATGGCCGTACAGAAGGTTTGGCCCGCCTCGGTCAGGCTCATGGGGCTGCGGTTGAACAGCTTGAAGCCAAGCTCCTTTTCCAGATAGGCGATGTGCCGCGTCAGCGTTGGCTGCGAGATGTGCAGCATATCGGCCGCCCGAACAAAGTTAAGCTCGCGCGCAAGGACGAGAAACTCGCGTTCGTTGTCTAGTATGAGCATCCCCTTGGTGTGTCTGCGATGCGGACTGACCTCCGCTTTCGCGCCCCTCGTACGCTCTTATTCTAGCAAGAATGCCCCAGGTCGCCCATGCAGATTCGAAATCGCCGCTGTTCCTATTCGGGTTGTGGCGGGCTAGTCGCGGAACGTGAAGGGGGCGCCTTCGCCGGCTCCTATTTCGAAGTGGTATTTGGCGATGCCGAGGTCCACCTTGGTGTAGGGGCCCAGCTTCGCCTTGGCGATGACTTCCCAGGTGCCGTCGGGTTGCTGGCGGCCCAGGCGGAAGGTGAACTTCTGCTGGTTTAAGGCCGTGGGGGCCAGAAGCGCGGCGTCCACGCCGCGGCGGAACCAGTCGGGGGCGCTGTCGTAGTCGGGGCTCACCTGTTGGGGTGTCTTCGAGGGGTGCGACGCGCCCTGGGTGGTGCCGTAGCCCAAGGCCACCACACAGCGCAGCGATTCGCCGAAATCGACGTTGTAGGCGCCCTGCACCTGCTTGTAGGTTTGCCCGACCCAGCAGCTGTTGATGCCGAGCTGCTGGGCGCGCAGGACGATCTGCTCGCCGTAGTAGCCCGAGGAGTTGTCGAGCTCCTTGCCATCGGGCCCGATGACGGCCAGGTAGTTGTCGGCGTGGGAGAACCCCACCTTGCGCGCCAGCAGGCTCGTGAAGGCGACGGGTTCGTTCAGCACCAGCTTGAAGTCCATCCAGCTCTCCTCGTTCACGATGTCGATGAAGGCCTGCAGGTGCTCCACGGCCGCGCCATCGAGCGGGCGGTCTTCGAAAGTGCGCACGGCATGGCGCTGTTCCGCCGCTTCTTGCAGGGACATCATGGGAAGGGGCTCCTTAGCAGCCGAGGGTCTCGTCCATGTCGTAGGGCATGCGCTTCACGAGCTCGCAGTACTCCTGGATCTGCTGGCGCGTCTCGTGGTCGAACAGCGCGATGTGCTCGTGCAGCTCCTGAGAGAACTGCTTCGCCGGCCAGCGGCGCTCTTCCTTGTCGCGGCCGTCGTCGCCCTCGATGCCGCGAGCCCAGGCCTCGGCGGCCTCTTCGGCGTGGCGCAGCTTCTCGGGGATGTTATGCATATGAACAAAAAGGTAACAGTTTTGCCGGAGTCGTGATCGCAGGCCTTCCGCCCCTGGAGCCCTGCCGCCCGAGGGCGAGACCGTACCACGCTGAAATGAGCTAATCAGTTGGCAGATCCACGGCGTACACCTGGCCGGCGCCGCAGAGCTTGCCGAAGAGGTACTTGTTCGAGGCCGACTCGTCGCTCGTGAAGATGCGGCCGTCGTGGGACTCGATGCCTTCCTGCATGGGCGGCCCTTCCAAATCGCCCACCTGGTTGCGCGAATCGAGGCAGAACAGCGGCACCTCGTCGCCGGCGCTCGTGGTGAAAACACTGTCGGGGGCGGCCAGGTTCACCGAATAGGCAAGCAAATGCGAGGGTGCGATGCCGAACGAGGTGGAAAGCACAATGTCTCCCTCGGCGCTCAGGCACGTGCCCTGCACCATGCCCGGGATGGAGAACACCTCGTCGGGCACGGTGGAGAAGCGCCCCGGCACCTCGGGGTCGGTGGGGAAGGCGTACATGACGGCCGGGTTCTCGGTGCCGTCGGGAGTGACGATGTGGTGGTTGTCCGGCGTCTCGTAGTCGCCCGGATAGTAGAAGTTGCCGGCGAACAGCTGGCCCTCCTCGATATTCATGAAGGCGGGCGAGAAGTCGAGCGGCACCATCTCGGTGGCCTGCAGGTGGGCACCGTCCTCGGCGAACACGAGGTCGTCCATGGGTATGACCAGGTAGCCGTCCTCGCAGGCCAGGTAGGCGTACTGCTCGTTAGTGGTGATGGCCGAGCCGTGGTCGTCGTAGGGGTTGCCCTCCGGCGTGGTCACATACAGAGTCCGCATGGTGCCGTCGGCCGTGCGGCGGTACAGCGGCGAGGGCGAGCCGTCGGCCATGTAGCCACTGAAAAGCCACGAGTCGTCCGCTTCCACGTGATCGAGGTCCTGGGGCACGAAGCCTGTGGTGATGCCGGGAATTTCAAACTGGGGCTCGGCTGCCTCGAAGAACGGTGCGAAGGCGATGCGGATGTACAGGTTCAGCCCGAGCACCGCCACGAGGGCGATACCGAGCGCAACGCCGATGGCGATGCCGCACCTCTTGAGCACCCTATGATTTTTTGCGCTCACGATGGTTCCTCCTCCGCTTTTACGTTCCAACTGCACGACGGATGGCCAGCGATGGACAAGAATGCGTTGGTTGTACGCTGCCACCGCCTTTTCATCATAAGATACGAGGGAGAAAGCGGCTTTTTCGGCCGGAATCCTTAGAAAACTCGTTGATCTTGGCCCAGGCAGGGGGGGTTGGACTGCGCAACCAACGCATTTTTGTCCACGCGAACCCGGTGTTCGTGCATCCGGAGCGAAATGTCGGCGCGGATGGTGGGAAAACGGCCCTGGTTTGTAGCCCATTCGTTCGCAGAGGCTCGCAAAGCTGGTGGATACTCGTTAGTCGCATTTTTCCATTGGCGGGGCGGCGCGCCGTCCCCGGCGCGAAGGAGCATCCGTGATCAAGGACATCATTACCGACGAGGAAATCCTGTCGAAGGTGTGCGAGCCGGCAACGGCCGACGACGCCGCCATCGCCGACGACTTGGTGGAGACGCTGCTGGCCAGCGACGAGGCCGTGTGCCTGGCCGCCAACCAGATCGGCGAGACGAAGTGCATCGTGGCCTACCTGAACGAGGCCGGCAAGCCCGTAGTCATGTACAACCCGAAGATCGCCCAGAAGCTGAAGCCCTACACGGCGGTGGAGGCGTGCCTGTCGCGCGAGGAGCCGACGGGCGTCATGCGCTACGACTGGATCCGCGTGGCCTACGACCGGCTGCAGGACGGCAAACTGGTGCCGGCGAAGAAGAAGCTCGAGGGCAATTCCGCCCAGGCCGTGCAGCACATGATCGACCACTGCGAGGGCATCCTTGTCTAGGGATGCTGATATGACCGAGGCGCGTGAGGCTGCCTCCGGAGTTTCTGCCGAGAGCGGGGCCCCTGTCGATGTCGGTGCCGGGGCGTCCGACCCTGTCTTCGCCGCCGAGCAGGCGCACCTGACGGAGACCTACGGCAAGCTGCAGAAGATCGGGCGCGACGCCGTGGCCGCCATGGAATCGGTGGCCGCCCAGGCCGCCGAGGACAAGAAGAACATGGCCGAGGAGCTGGCCGTGAACTTCGCCACCTGGGACGACATCCTGGAGACCCACGCGGACATCGTGGCCATGAACAACATCATCGAGGCCCACGACATGGCGAACTCCGTCCAGGCCGAGCGCCTGCGCGCCGTGGAAGTGCTGCTGCGCGAGCCCTACTTCGCGAAGATCGCCCTCCAGTTCCGCGAGGGGCAGCCGGCCAAGGAGCTCTACATCGGCTCGGCCGGCGTGTCCGACGAGAACTACCGGCGCCTGGTGGTGGACTGGCGAAGCCCCGTGGCCGAGGTGTACTACAACCAGGCCATGGGCCCCACCTCCTACGAGGCCGACGGGCGCACCATCCGCTGCGACCTCAAGCTGCGCCGGCAGTTCGAAATCGAGGAGGACCGCCTCGTCACCTACTTCGACTCCGACGTGGCCATCGAGGACAAGCTGCTCTTGGCCTCGCTCGCCCGGGGCCGCTCGGCCCACATGCGGGCCATCACGGCCACCATCCAGCGCGAGCAGAACGCCGTGGTGCGCCATGGCGACGTGCCGGTGCTGCAGGTGGCGGGCGTGGCGGGCTCGGGCAAGACGAGCGTGCTCATGCAGCGCATCGCCTACCTGTTCTACCAGCACCGCGGCGCGCTCGATCCTGCCCAGGTGTTCCTCATCTCGCCGAACCCGGTGTTCGGCCGCTGCATCGACCGCGTGCTGCCCGATTTGGGCGAGCGCAACCCGGAGATACTCACCTGGGAGGAATTCCTCGCGCCCCTGCTGCCTGAGGGTCGCGGCGTGGGCGAGGGCGATGTGACCCTCGCGCAGCTGCGCGCGTTGGAGGCGGCGGTGGCTGGTTTCGAATTCGACCGGAGCGACTTCCGCGACATCACGAGCGCCGGCGTGCGCCTTCTGGGTGCCGATGCGGTTGAGAAGGTGTCGCAGAAATTCGCGAACCTGCCCGCCGGGCCCCATCGGGCCACGCTTATGGCCGAGGAGCTGAACGCGCGTCTGGAGGCGCGGTTGAAGTCGCTCGCGGGCCAGGAGGACACCCACGACGAGATCGCCTCGCTGCCGGTAGACGAGCAGCTGCGCCTGTTCGGCGAGCTGTTCGACCCGCAAAGCGACGAGGAGGCCCGCACGCTGGCCCTCGTCTACCTGCGCGAGAAGCATGCCGACGCGCTGCGCGCCATGGCCGCCATGGAGTGGCTGAACGTGGACCGCGTGGCATCGCGCCTGGCCGGTCGCGAGGGGCTGACCTCGGTGGAGTGGGTGTACCTGAAGATGCTGATCGCCGGCCTTGGCAACCCCGAGGCGCGCTACGTGATGATCGACGAGGCCCAGGACTACTCCGCCGGGCAGCTCGCCGTGCTCGCCCGCTACTTCCGCCGCGCGCACTTCCTGCTGCTGGGCGACCCGAACCAGGCCATCTTCGAGGGCACGGCCAGCTGGGACGAGATGCGCGCCGTGTTCGAGGAGGAGCGCGGGCCTGTGGAAACCTGCCGTCTCATGACGAGCTACCGGTCCACCCCGGCCATCACCGATCTGTTCGCGCGGCTGCTTCCGCCGGGCGACGCCCTGGAGGTGGCCTCCGTCCAGCGCGAGGCCGCACCGCCGGAGATCGTCGTCTGCGAAGGCGCCGAGCAGTGGCGGGCGCAGCTTGAGTCCGTGGTGGCGAAGGCGGCTGCGGACGAGGGCCTTACGGCCGTCGTGGTGCCGTGGAAGTCGGATGCGAAGCGCCTGGGGAAGATGTTGGCCGGGGCCACCGTGCTCGGCGAGGGCGACAGCCTGCCTGCGGAAGGCACCGTCGTCATCCCGCTGAAGCTGGCCAAGGGCTTGGAGTTCGACCATGTGATCATTCCCGACGCCAGCGCCCGCACCTTCCCCGAAACCGACCTGGCGCGCCGCCGCCTGTATACCACCACCTCCCGCGCCACCCGCCACGTGACGATACTCAGCAACGGCGAACTAACGGAGCTGCTCTCGTAGCGGCTCTGTCCGGCGCGGGCCGCGGGGTGCACCCCCGTGCTCAAGCAATGGCTCGCTCGGCGGAAATGTCCACTGGACATTTCCGTTCGCTGCGCAACCTGCGCGCGGGGGCACGCCCCGCGTCCCGCGCCCTTGGAAGAGGCCCAAGAGGAAAGAAGAGAGAAATGGCTAAGAAGCAATCGTTGACCGCTCGCAGTTTGCACTACTACTGGCTGGCGACGCGCAACCACCTGGGGCTGTTCGTGGCACTGGTGGCTTCCACGATCGGGTTCTGCGGGTTTCTCACCTACGGCAACCCCTACGTGATGAGCCTCATCGTCGATCGCATCAGCG
>ENA-OUPA01000787-OUPA01000787.1-human-gut-metagenome-genome-assembly--contig:-NODE-787-length-17754-cov-6.07967_pt1 | contig 17754 bp, 18 predicted proteins | sample MGYA00237939_ERZ548770 | MGnify/ENA primary metagenome ERZ548770 (study PRJEB26490, sample SAMN05356877) | human gut metagenome | biome: terrestrial biome; feature: human-associated habitat; material...
TGCCGAGTGCCGGGAACGCCTTGAAACCCTCCTGCCGCAGATGATGCGGCAGGAAGGGGTTGACGAAGCACTCAAAGCACGCAACCAGATGGAATGGGTGTGCAGGATGAACAGCATCCAGAACCGAGCAGAAGAAATCCTGCTGAACGAACTGGTTTACGCTTAAACCACAAAGTCGGGGTCATGCAGCCGCTTTCTCCCTGCTGCTGCCAGTGCGCACAGTTCGCCATCGAAACCAAACCGATGGCGAACCCATGCGGCATCGCGAAGTGACGAGCGATTCATTGCGTCATAGAGTGCAAGCAGCTTTTCCTTGTCCAGATAGAGCTGTTCGGGGCTTTTAAAGTCGCTGGGGCTTGCGTCTCCGCCCGACAAGGAACAGCGCATGGCACTGAAAGCGGAACGCACACGGCTTGAAGCGGAACGCGAAGCCTTTCTTCCCAAACTTGAAGAAGTCAGGGCTGAATTAGCAGAGCTGAACCGCCTCCGATACTGGACGCGCAAGGTCATTCCTGACGCGCTGCCGCGCATGTCGGATGGACGGGTTTCGGTTGAGGATACGGTGGAAACGGCGGTCAATCGGAAAGAATTGGAGCAGGTTATAAATGATGCTGAAAAGAACGCCCTCCGACAATCGGATGATCCACTTCAAACCAATCAATCTGCACCCATTCATTTCCTGGCGATTTAAGAAAAATCCATGCCTCTCTCATCTTGACTCTCTCCCTCAAACCCCGTATAATAAACGAGAAAATCTATACCGCGCAGGGTGTTTGAAGCCATTCAAATGAAAAGGGAAGCCGGTTCAAATCCGGCGCAACAGCCATTACTGTATTCGGTATGCGTGTGCCATGAGCCATTGAAAGCGATTTCGAGAAGGCGTCGCACGTGAAGCCGTCAGCCAGGAGACCTGCCCTGCGGAGATGAAACCGATTCTCGGGCAGTTGGAGAAGGCAGGTCAAGCGTTTGTTTGCTATGCGTCCATCTTTGTCTGAGATGGGCGCTTTTCATTTATTTTGAGAAAAACTGCGAGGAAGTTTATGAAAAAGATGATTGCGCTGCTTTTGAGCCTTTTTGCTGTTCAAACCGCGTTAGCGGAGCTGCCCGTCGTCACAGAAAAGCTTGATCTGGAAGCCGCGAAAAACTTTGCCGTGGACAAGCTGGAAGGCGGTTATTCACTGATTACCGTGCAGAACGGCGGGCGCTTTCTGCTGATTCCGGCGGGTATGGATGCACCGGATGGTCTGGATGCGGACATCATGCCGCTGTACATGCCGCTTGACAACCTGTTCGTGGCTTCCACCTCGACGGTGGCACTGATGGATGAAATCGGTGCGCTCTCCGCCGTGACGCAGACGACCTATGACGTGGAAGACTGGTATCTGCCAAGCGTGAAACAAGCGGTTCAGGATGGACAAATCGCATACATCGGTCACTATAAGCAGCCGGATTTCGAGCGTATTGCCTTGAACCCGCCGAAGCTGGCCGTTTTCTCCACGATGATCGAGGGCACGCCGGATGTGCGGGAAAAGCTGGACGAGCTAGGCATTCCTTTGCTGGTGGACAGCTCTGCATTGGAGGAAACTCCGCTGGGGCGCATGGAGTGGATGAAGCTCTACGGCGTGCTGCTGGGGCGTGAGAACGAGGCGAGCACCGCGTTTGACGCGCAGAAGCAGAAAATCGAATCGCTTGAGCCGATGCAGGAGAACGTGACCGTCGCCATGTTCTACATCACCTCCAAGGGCGCGTTGTATGTGCGCAATAATGGTGATTATATGGTCAAAATGCTTGAGCTGGCTGGCGGGCGGTATGCGCCGGAAGGACTGGGTACCGGCGAATCCGGCACGCGGCAGATGGAGATGGAAGCCTTTTATCTCGCGGCGGGCGATGCGGACTGCATCCTCTATATGGGTCAGCTCGGCGGCAAGCCGAAGACACTTTCGCAGCTGATTGAGCGAAACACGCTGCTGGCCGATTTCAAAGCGGTGCAAAATGGACGCGTCTATTGCACCGGCGCAGATTATTTTCAGCAGGCCGGACGGCTGGGCGACCTCATCGAGGACATGAACCGCATGCTTTCGGGTGACGACGCGGCACTCAACCATATCATGAAGCTGGAGTGAGGAACGGGTGAAAAAAACGCGGTGTGCGCTGTGCTATGCGGTGCTCGCAGTCTGCTTTGCGCTGCTGTTGGCGGTCAGTGTGGGCACGGGCAGCGCGGCGCTGTCCCCGCATGAAATCCTGCGGATTCTGCTGCTGAGAGAGGGCGCGGGCACAGCGGCCTACAACGTGCTGCTCAAAATCCGCCTGCCGCGCGTGCTGGCGGCGGCGGTGATGGGCGGCACGCTGAGCGTGTCGGGCTTTCTGCTGCAAACGTTTTTCCGCAATCCGATTGCCGGGCCGTATGTGCTGGGCGTGTCCTCCGGCGCAAAGTTGGCTGTCGGTGCGGTGATGATCTTCGGCATGAAGCTCTGGGGTCGCGTGCCGTTCGGCGCGGTGATGACCGCGGCATTTGTCGGGGCAATGCTCTGCGCGAGCTTTGTGATGATCGTCTCCCGAAAGATTCACAGCATGGCGATGCTGCTGGTCGTCGGCATGATGATTGGCAACGTCTGTTCGGCGGCGACGGATTTCTTCGTCACCTTCGCCAAAGAAAGCGATATTGCGAACCTCACCAGCTGGTCGATGGGCAGCTTTTCTGCCGTGTCGTGGGGAAATCTGCGCATCTGCTTGGCGGTGATTGCCGTCTGCCTGCTGCTGTGCCTGCTGCTGGCGAAGCCCATCGGCGCATATCAGTTCGGCGAACATTACGCGGCGAGCATGGGTGTGAACGTCCGCCGTTTCCGTGCGGCGCTGATCGGACTTTCCTGTCTGCTGGCCGCGTGCGTGACGGCGCTTGTCGGTCCGATTTCCTTTGTCGGCATTGCCGTGCCGTATATGACAAAAAAGCTGCTCGGCACGGCCAAACCGATGGCTGTTCTGCCCGGCTGTTTCCTGCTGGGCGGCGTATTCTGTATGGCATGCGACTGGATCGCCCGAACGGCGTTTTCGCCAACGGAGCTGGCCATCAGCACGGTAACGGCGTTTTTCGGTGCGCCGGTCGTTATCGTGATGGCACTCAAGCGGGGAGGCGGACACCGGTGAAACCGACTTTGGAGCTGGACAACCTTTCGGTCGGTTACGGCAGACGTGTATTGTTGAAAGACCTCTGCGCGTCGATTCTGCCGGGGCAGATTTTGACGCTCATCGGTCCAAACGGCGCGGGCAAATCGACCATTCTCAAGACGATTTCGCATCACCTCGCGTGTATGGGCGGCGTGGTGCGCATCGGCGGCGAAAATATTGAGCGGATGGACAGCTGCGAGCTGGCAAAGCGGCTTTCCGTCGTGCTGACCGAGCGCGTCCGTCCGGAACTGATGACCTGTTACGACGTGGCGGCTTCCGGGCGTTATCCCTATACCGGCCGTTTCGGGATGCTGACTGCGCTGGACAGAGACGTGATTGCGCAGAGTCTCGCATTGGTGCGTGTCGAAGAACTGGCGGACAAACCGTTCGCCCGCGTCAGCGACGGTCAGCGTCAGCGGGTGATGATTGCCCGTGCGCTCTGCCAGCAGCCGCGCGTGCTGGTGCTCGACGAGCCGACCTCCTTTCTGGATATTCGATATAAAATCGAATTGTCCGCCATTCTGCTTCATCTCGCACGGGAGCAGGGCGTGACCATCGTGATGAGCCTGCACGAAATTGACCTCGCTGCACGGGTATCCGACCTCGTGATGGGCATCGGCACGCACGGCGTGGAGATGTTCGGCACGCCCGAAGCAGTCTTTACGGAAGAAAACATCATGCAGCTGTACGGCATTTCGTCTGGTGTTTATGACGCGCTTTCCGGATCAATGGAGCTTCCCCGTGCGGAAGGTGCGCCATACGCGTTTGTCCTCGGCGGCATGGGGAAGGCGACAACCGTCTACCGCCGCCTGACGCGGGAAGGAACACCGTTTGCAACGGGTATTCTGGCGGAAAACGATATGGATATCCCTGCCGCACGCCATCTGGCCGCCCGCATACTGACGACAGCGCCGTTCGCGCCGCCGAGTGAAGCCGTGTTGACGGAAGCCCGGCAAACGCTGCTGAATTGCGGCACGCTGCTTATTCCCGATGGATTGGAAGCCCATGCATGGGACGATGAACTGATTTGTTTTGCTCAAGAACATTGTGTGGAGGTGCGCCATGCTTGATATCATCAGCGTCGGTCCGGGTGAGGCCGTTCTGCTCACCGACGACGCGAAGCAGGCGATGGATCATGCGGATGCGGTCTGGTGCGCGGCACGCCATGCCGTGCTCGTGCCGCCCGAAAAGGCAAGGCCGCTTTCGCCGCTGGAAGGTGCAATTGAACAGATGCGTCTATCCAGCGACGCAGGACAGCGTGCCGCCGTGCTGGTTTCCGGCGACGCGGGAATGTACAGCCTGCTGGAAATGCTCAAACGGAAAATCGGCGGCGAATATCTGCGTGTGCATCCGGGCGTCAGCGCCTTGCAGCTCTTTGCCGCGCGGCTGGGCGTTTCGTGGCAGGACGCGAAAATCCTCTCCGCGCATGGCCGAGCACTTTCGGAAAGCGCACTGTGCCACGCCGTGCGGACGCATCGGCAGACGTTCTGCTTTCTCGACGCGGCGCACAATCCTGCGTGGGTGCGGGAGAGCCTGAACCTTGGCGGGCTGGAAAATGTGCGGCTGTTTGTCGGCGAACGGCTCTCCTATCCCGACGAGCGGACGGAGGCTTATGACCCGGATGCGACGTATGACCCGCTCTGCATGGCTTATATCGAAAACGACGCGCCGGAGAGCGGCCTGCCGCCTGTTGGTCTGTCGGATGAGGCGTTCATTCGCGGCAAAACCCCGATGACTAAGCGGGATGTGCGTGCGCTCGTCGTGTCGGCGCTGCATTTGAAACCGAACGGCGTCGTTTGGGATATTGGCGCGGGGACGGGCAGCGTCAGCGTCGAATGCGCACGTCAGTGCCCGCTGGGCGAGGCTTATGCCGTTGAAATGAAGGACGAAGCGCTCGACCTCATCCGCCGGAACGCCGAAAGATTTCACGCGCTCAACCTGCGCGTCGTTCCCGGCCGTGCGCCGGACGCGCTGGCGGGTCTGCCCGCGCCGGACGCGGTTTTCCTCGGCGGGACGACCGGCGAGGCAGAAGCTATCGTGGAGCTTTTGCGCGGACTTCAACGCCCGATTCGGCTGGTCGCAACCGCCGTCACGATGGAAAGTGCGCAGGCGCTTCTGCGCCTGATGCGGCCGATGGTGGATTTTGAGGCGCGGCAGGTCGCCGTTTCGGCGCTCGAATCGGTCGGGCGCTATACGATGTTCAAAGCGGAAAACCCGGTTTTCATTTTCAGCGCTAACGTCACTTAAAAACAGCGCGAAGCGAAACGGGAGGTTCCGAACAGGGTTTGGGGCGGTACCCCCAAAAAAGGAGTTCCTATGATTTATTTTATCGGCGCGGGGCCGGGCGCAACCGACCTCATCACCGTGCGCGGCATGCGCCTGCTGCAAAAGGCGGACGTGGTGATCTACGCGGGTTCGCTCGTCAACCCCGAACTTCTGGATGATTGCAGACCCGAAACGACCCTTTATAACAGCGCGTCCATGACGCTGGAGCAGACCGTCGCGGCGATGCGGGATGCGCCCGAGGGGGCAACCGTCGTGCGGCTGCACACGGGTGACCCGTGCCTGTACGGTGCGATTGCCGAGCAGATGCGCGAATTAGATAAACTTGGGTTGGCCTATGAGGTCGTGCCCGGCGTCAGCTCGTTCTGCGGCGCGGCGGCGGCCATCCCGGCGGAGTACACCCCCGCCGAGGTCAGCCAGACGCTCATCATCACGCGCATGGCGGGCAGAACGCCCGTGCCCGAGCAGGAGAACCTGCGCACGCTGGCGTCGCATCGGGCGAGCATGACGCTGTTCCTGAGCGTCTCGATGCTCAAGAACGTATGCGCCGAATTGACGGCGGGCGGCTACCCGGAAGATACGCCCGTCGCCGTCGTCTACAAAGCGACGTGGCCGGAGCAAGAGGTCGTGCGCGGCACGCTCGCGGATATCGCGGAAAAGGCGGCGCACATCAAAAAGACCGCGCTGATTCTCGTCGGCGATTTTCTGCGGGAGAGCGACAAGCGCTCCAAGCTCTACGATCCGGCGTTCGCCCACGCCTGTCGGGAGGCCGAAACGCCATGAACATCCGCGCCATTGCTTTTACTGAAAAGGGGCAGGGCTGGCAGGAAAAGCTCGGCTTCCCCGTGATGCGCGGCGTGCCTGTGATGCAGTGGGCGCGGGAGGCGTTTGCCGATGCGGACGCGCTGCTGTTCATCGGCGCATGCGGCATTGCGGTGCGTGCGATTGCGCCGCTCTGCCGGGATAAGGCTGCCGACCCAGCCGTGCTTGTCATGGATGAAATGGGGCGGCACATCATCCCCATCCTATCCGGGCACATCGGCGGCGCAAACGACCTCGCGCTGCTGCTGGCGGAACGGACGGGCGCGGAGCCCGTGCTGACGACTGCGACGGATGTGCGCGGTGTTCCGGCCATCGACAGTTGGGCGATGAAAAACGACTGCGCGATTGAAAACAAGGCGGCGATTCAGGCGGTTTCCGCTGCCGCGCTGGCGGGAAAATCGGTCGGCGTGGCGATTACGGAACGGGAGATCCGCCCGCCGTTTCCCGTGACGCTCTTTTTAAGGCCGCGGACGCTGACACTGGGCGTGGGCTGCAAGCGCGGCACGGACGCGGCACATCTGGAGGACTGCTTCCGCGCGTTTCTGCGTGAAAACGGCGTGTCGCCGCTGTCCGTCCGGGCGGTTGCGACGATTGACGTGAAAAAGGACGAGGCGGCGATTCTCGCGCTCTGCGAAAAATACCGCTTTCCGCTGCAAACGTATTCGGCGGCGGAGCTGAATGCCGTGCCGGGTGTGTTTGCCCATTCGGATTTTGTAATGAAAACGGTGGGCTGCGGCTGCGTGTGCGAGCGTGCGGCGGTGATGACCGGCGGGCGGCTGCTCGTGGGCAAAACGGCGATGCAGGGCGTGACGCTCGCGCTGGCCGGGGAGGAAAACGTATGATTCAGGTTGTTGGCATCGGGCCGGGAAGACGCGAGGGGCGCACGATTGCGGCGGACGACGCATTGCGCCGTGCGGAGGTGATCGTGGGCTACACGACGTATGTCGAGCTGGTTCGGGACGAGTTTGCCGAAAAGCGGTTTGTGACGACGGGCATGCGCGGCGAAAAGGAACGGTGTGTACAGGCTCTTTTGCTTTCGCGGGAAGGCAGGCGCGTGGCGCTGATCTGCTCGGGCGACGCGCAGGTTTACGGCATGGCGTCGCTCCTGCTGGGCATGGCGGAAGAGGGCGACGAGATCGAGGTTGTGCCGGGGGTGACGGCGGCGCTCAGCGCGGCGGCGGTGCTCGGCTCGCCCCTCTGCGGGGATTTTGCCGTCGTCAGCCTCTCCGATCAACTGACTCCGTGGGCGACGATTGAACGGCGGCTTCGCGCGGCGGCGGCGGGTGGCTTTCCGATTGCGCTGTATAACCCGTGCAGTCGCCACAGGCCGGATCACCTCGCCCGCGCCTGCGCGATTCTGATGGAGACGCTGCCCGCTTCGACCGTCTGCGGCTATGTGCAGAACATCGGGCGCGACGGGCAGAAGAGCCGTGTGCTGACGCTGGGCGAACTGGTGTATGAGCCGCTGGATATGTTCACGACGGTGCTCATCGGTAACGCGGAAACACAGGAGCGCTTTGGGCGGATGCTCACGCCGCGGGGGTATCGCCTGTGAAGGCGCTTCGCGAGGGCTTCACGACGGGGAGCTGCGCGGCGGCGGCAGCGCTGGCGAGCTGTCTCTGGCAGAGGGACGGCGCATGCCCCGAGCGCGTAGGGATCGTCGTTCCGGCGGGCAAAACGTTTACGCCGGAGATCATCGCGCACGGCGGCTATGTCTGCGGGGTCATCAAGGACGGCGGCGACGACCCGGATATCACCACCGGGAGTGAGGTCCGCGCACGCGTTCGGCTGATGGAGAGCGACGGCGGCATCCGCTTTCTGGCGGGCGACGGCGTGGGGACGATCACCCTGCCGGGCATGAAGCTGCCCGTCGGCGAGGCGGCGATCAACCCCGTGCCGCGGCGGATGATCGAGCAGGCGGTTCGGCAGGTTTTCCCCGCGTGCGCGGCGGAGGTGACAGTCAGCATCCCCGGCGGCGAGGAACTGGCGAAAAGGACGTTTAACCCCCGGCTGGGCGTGGTCGGAGGGCTGTCCGTGCTGGGGACGACGGGCGTTGTGCGCCCGATGAGCGAGGAAGCACTGAAGGAGACGATCCGGCTGGAATTATCCGTCCGCAAAAGTCAGGGCGCGGAAGAAATCGGGCTGGTTTTCGGCAGTCAGGGCGAGCACGCGGCCAACGCGCTCTTTCCCCGCATGCAGGCAGTGCAGATGAGCAACTTTGTCGGCTTTGCGCTGGATTGCGCGGCGGAATTGGGCTTTGCGCGTGCCACGCTGCTGGGGCAGCCGGGGAAGCTGGTCAAGGTTTCCGGCGGCAGCATGCAGACGCACAGCCAATACGGCGACGGACGGCGCGAAACGCTGATCGCGCATCTGGCGCTGATGGGTGCGCCGGTTGAGCTGCTGGAATTCGTGCATCAGAGTGTGACGCTCGACGGATGCATCTCCCCGATTTACGACGCGGGGTTTGACGCGGTTTGGACGCATCTGGCCGACGCGGCGGCGGCTTATGCGGCAGCACGCATTCACGGGGAAATGCGCGTGGACGCGGTGATGCTGGATGCGAAGGGGCAGATTTTGGGAAGGAGTACAAGCCTATGAAACCAATGGAGATCGAGCAGGCGAGCATGGCGATCATCGAGCGCGAGTTGCAGGTGGCGCTTGACCCGGAGATCAAGCCCATTGTCAAGCGCGTGATTCACGCGACGGCGGATTTTTCCTTTGCGGAATCGATGGTCTTCACGCCGGGGGTTGTCCCCTATGCGCGGGAACTGCTGGCACGCGGCGCAATGATCGTCACCGACACGCAGATGGCGCTTTCCGGCATCAGCAAACCGGCGCTCAAGAAGCTGGGCTGTCAGGCGGTCTGCTTCATGGCGGATGAAGATATCGCGCGGGAGGCGAAGGCGCGGGAGACGACGCGGGCGCGCGTTTCGATGGAGCGCGCGCTGGCCATTCCCGGCTCGAAGCTGCTGGTCTGCGGCAATGCGCCGACGTTTTTGGAGCCGCTGGAAAACCACGCGGATTTGAAGAATACGGTCGTCATCGGCGTGCCGGTCGGCTTTGTGCATGTGGTGGAGGCGAAGGAGATGCTGCTTAAAACTGGCCTGCCTTGCATTGTGGCACGCGGGCGGCGCGGCGGCAGCAACGTGGCGGCGGCAATCGTCAACGCGCTGCTCTACGGCATGGAGGGCGTTCGGGCATGAGAATCCTGTTGGCGGGCACGAGCAGCGGCTGCGGCAAGACGACGGCGAGCCTTTTGCTGATGGCGGCACTCAGGGAGCGCGGGCTGGACGTCGCGCCCTGCAAGGTCGGGCCGGATTACATCGACACGGGCTTTCACGAGCTGGTCTGCGGCAGGCCGAGCCACAACCTCGACAGCTTTTTGATCGAGCCGAGGGATCTGCCGACACTGCTCAGCCGCCCGGCGGATATCACGGTCATCGAGGGCGTGATGGGCTATTACGACGGCATGGATGCGACGAGCTGCCGCCAATCCACATGGGAGATGGCGCGGCTGACGCGGACGCCCGTGCTGCTGGTGGTGGACGCTTCCGGTTCGGCGGCAAGCGCGGCGGCGACGGTCAAGGGCTTTATGACGCTCCGGGAAGACAGCGGCATCGCGGGCGTGCTGGTCAACCGGGTTTCCGGCGCGCATCACTACGAATTGGTGCGCGACGCGGTGGCGCATTATACCGGCCTGCCGTGCGTGGGCTACATCGAAAAGCATGTGAATCTGGCGCTCAAGAGCCGCCATCTGGGGCTTGTGCCCGCCGAGGAGGTCGAGGACGCGCTGCCCCGGATTCAGGAGGCGGCGCAGCAGGTCGCGGACACGCTTGATCTTCCGATGATTCTGGAATTGGCAAGGCGTGCGCCGGTTCTTCCCGTCGCGCCGAGGAAATATCCCCGGATGGACGGCTTTCGCATGGGGCTTGCGCGGGACAAGGCGTTCAGCTTTTACTACCGCGCCAATCTCGATGCGCTGGAAGAGGCGGGCGTGGAGCTTGTTCCGTTCTCCCCTCTTTCGGATCATGAACTGCCGGAAAAGCTCGACGGGCTGTATATCGGCGGCGGCTTTCCGGAGGTTTTCAAAAGCGAATTGGAAGCAAACGTCTCCATGCGCCAAAGCATCCGCACGGCACTGGAAAGCGGCCTGCCCTGCTATGCCGAGTGCGGCGGCATGATGTATTTATCCGAAAGCATCCACGGCGCGGAGATGGTCGGCTTTCTGCCACAGGTTTGCCGCATGACGGATAGATTGCAGCGCTTCGGCTATGCGCTCGTCACGGATTTGAAGACCGGCAAAATGTTCCCCGCGCACGAGTTTCACCACGCGGTGACGGAAGCGACGGGCAAAGCGGGATACGATTTTGAAATCCGCAAGGCGAGCCGACCGGAATTGTGCTGGCCGGGCGGGATGCACAAGGGGAACACGACGGCAGGGTTTGCGCATCTGCATTTTCTGTCGCACCCCGAATGGATGGAGAGGCTGTGGCGATGAAAACGATCATCTTCGGCGGCACGACCGAAGGCCGCGAGCAGGCCGCGCTGGCACTTGCACGCGGGGAAAGCGTACTGGTCAGCGTGACGAGCGAATACGCGCGGCAGTTTCTGCCGGAAGGCGCAGCTTGTCACATCGGAGCGCTGGATGAAGCGGCCATGAAGGCGTGGATCGCGGCGGAAAGGCCGGAGCGCGTCATCGACGCGACGCATCCCTTCGCCGTCCGTGCGACACAGACCATCCGCGCCTGCGCCGACGCGCTGCATATCCCCTATGTGCGCATCGAGCGCACGGCGGACAGGCGCGAGGATTGGCGCGACGCGGTGACGTGGGCAGGCAATTCTGAGGAGGCGGCGGCGCTGGCCGCGCTCAGCGCGGGAAACATCCTGCTGACGACGGGAAGCCACACCCTGAGCGTCTATGCCAAGGTCATTGAGCCGGAAAGGCTGTTCGTCCGCGTCCTGCCGACGCATCAGGCCCTCGATCTCTGCGCGGCGGCGGGCATGGTGCAGAGCCACGTCATCGCGATGCAGGGGCCGTTTTCGCGGGATTTCAACGCGGCGCTCTACGATCAGCTCCGCATCCGCACGATGGTGTCAAAGGATTCCGGGCAGCCGGGCGGCGTGGCGGACAAGGTTCTGCCCGCGCTGGAACGGGGAATCGACGTGGTGATGATTGAACGACCGAAGGAGGATAACCGATGAAAAAAGCGTTGGTCATTGTGAGTTTTGGCACGACGTATGAAAAGGGGCGGCAGGACATTGAAGCGGTGGAGCGCGTGCTGACGCAGGCTGCGGAGGGCTATGACGTTTTCCGCGCGTATACGAGCAGCATCGTCCGCAAGGTGTTGAAGTCTCACGGCGAAATCGTTCCGTCGCTTGAAGAAGTGCTGGAAAAGCTGGCAAATGAAAGCTATGATACGGTATTCGTTCAGCCGACGCACCTGCTCTACGGCAACGAATACGACGAAAAAATCCGCGCATCGTATATGCGCTATGCGGGGCGATTCCTGCGTGGCGGCATCGGTAAAACGCTGATTGCGAATAACGATGACCTGCTTAAGCTGGCTGAGATTTTGGCGGCTCTCAAGCCTGATGATGCGGACGCGCTTCTGCTCATGGGGCACGGCACGACGCATTTCGCAAACATGGTCTATCCCGCGATGCAGACGGCACTTCGGCTGCAAGGCCATCCCAATGTCGTCGTCGGAACGGTCGAGGGCTGGCCGACGCTGGAAAACGCCATCGACGAGCTGCATGCGCTGGGCGCAAAGCACATCGAGCTGCGCCCGATGATGCTTGTCGCGGGCGACCACGCGCAAAACGATATGGCAGGCGACGACGCGGACAGCTGGAAAAACCGCCTGACCGCCGCCGAGTTTGACGTACATTGCACCGTGGAAGGGCTTGGAGCGCTGGAAGACGTGCAGAAATTATATGTGGAGCATTTGAAAGCGGAGCTGAAATAAGAAAAACCACGCTTGATCCGTGTGCAGACATGGAAAAAGCGTGGTTTTTGTAACATATACGGACGCGCTTCGTCGTGCCAGCCTTCGGCGTTTTTATCGTCTGAATCCGTCACGGACGGCGATGATGAAAACGTTCCCCGACGAAGGAAATTCTATTTATATGCGATGTTATTTTGTCGTAAAAGGCTCCCTCTAAAAGGGAGCTGGCGTGCGTTAGCGCGACTGAAGGAGTTAGTGCGTCCCCCAAACGACGGTCAAACCCTTTTCACGGAAGGCTGCCGCCATTTTCGCCATGCCGGGGCATGCGGTTTCCTCCGTGCGTCCGCCGCACAGACCGATATGGACGATCTCCACGCTCTCGCTGACAAAGCGTTCCAGCTTCTCCACGAAGCCCGCATCCTGCATCGGGTCGCCGTCCTTGACGCAGTGGGAACAGCGCATGAACGCCATCAGCCGAAGCTCCTCGCCTGCGTAGCGCTCAAAGGACTTGCGGCGGTCGTAAAAGGCATTCAGGCAGGCGCAGCCCGCGCAGACCGTATTGGAATTTTCGCAGGCGACGATTGCGATTCGTTTCATTTCGTATTCCTTTCTTTGAGCAGATGCCCGTCTTCCATCTTCACAATCTCGTCACAGAATTGCTCGGCAAGCGCCGTGCTGTGCGTGATGAACAGATAGGCGGTCTGATGCTGCTGCTGATAGCGGCGCAGGAAGTCGATCATCTGCGCCTGTGTAATCACGTCCAGCATGCTGGTCGGCTCGTCGAGCAGGATCATCTCCGGCTCAAGCACGGTGACACGTGCCAGCGCAGCACGCTGCAATTCGCCGCCGGAAAGTTCGCCGGGATAGCGGGCAAGATGCTCGGCGTGTAGACCGAACGGCTCGATAACGGAGAGAATCGCCCCGTCGTCAAACGGTTTGCCCATCAACTTGAAGGGTTCAACCAGGCTCTGTCGAAGCGTGAGCTGGGGATTGAACGAAACCTCCGGGTGCTGAAAGAGAATCTGAATCCTGCGGCGTGCCTGCCCTCGAATGGGATAGCTAAGCAGCTTGCCATGGAAAAACAGCTCGCCGGAATCGGGCCTCAGCAAGCCGACCATCATTTGTCCCAGCGTGGATTTGCCGCTGCCGCTCTGCCCAAGCAGACCGAGCGTTTTGCCCTTTTGCAGGGAAATCGACGCGCCGTCCACCGCGGTGAACCACATCTTATCCGCGCTGCGGAAGTGCTTGGTCAGCGAAACAGCCTCCATGATGGTTTCACACATACTGCCAACACCTCACTTTGTGGCCGTCCACGTCCGCCATCGGCGGCATTTCGGCACATTTTTCGCTGCAATTCGGGCAGCGCATTCGATATTTACAGCCGGTCACGTGTGTGTCGTCGTGCGCGGGGGCATAACCGGGGCGGAAATGCAGCCCGTTTTCCGGCATGGCGGCGAGCATATCGCGCGTATAGGGATGCAGCGGATGGGCGTACAGCTCGTCCGCGTCGGCGACCTCGATGAGATTCGCCGCATACATCACACCGATGCGATTGGCGACGTCACGCGCAAAGCTCAGGTCGTGCGTGACGCAGACCATCGTCTGCCTGTCCAGCTCGTTCAGCGTGTCAGCGACCAGACGGATGCGTGCTTCGTCCAGCCCTTTGGTCGGCTCGTCAAAGAGCAGAAGCTCCGCGTCGGCACTGATGCCCATCGCAATCAGCGCACGCTGGCGCATGCCGCCGCTCAGGGTGTAGGGGTATTGCCGCGCCAGTTCTTCTTCACGCCCCAGATGAAAGCGGCGCATCAGCTCCACCGCACGGGCAATCGCCCGTTTTTTATTCATGCCGCGATGCGCTATCAGCGGTTCGCCAACCTGAAATCCAACGGAAAGCAGCGGGTTCATGCCGTTGCCGCTTCCCTGCGGCACATAGGAGATTTGACCGCCGCGAACGCCATCCATCTGCTTGGGCGAAAGGGCGAACAGGCTTTGCCCGTGAAAGCACACGTCGCCGCTGACGACAGCACTTGCCGGAAGCAGGCGCAGCACGGAGAGCAAAAGGATGCTCTTGCCGCTTCCCGTTTCGCCGATGATGCAGAGTTTATCGCTGGGAAAGACAGAGAGGGAGACCTGTTCAACCGCCTGTACGTCACTGCCGTTGGCAAAGCGGACGGAAACGTTTTGAATATCCAAAATCGCATTTTCCACAGTAATCACTCCCTTCTCTGCCTGCCATAGTAGCCCACGAGCATGAAGCCCATCACCGCGACGCTGATGCAGATGATCGGCGGCAGATACCACCAGATCTGTTTGCGCAGAATGCTGTTGCGGAAGAAGGCAAAATGCAGGATGTTGCCCCAGCTCTTTTGACCGTATGTTCCCAGACCGAGAAAGCTCAATCCGGATTCCGTCGTCATCGCGCCGGAGACGGAAAGCGCCATGCGCGTGAGCAGGATATCCTTGAGGTTGGGCAAAATGTGGCGCACCATGATGACCGGCGCGGAAACGCCCATCGCCTTTTCAATCTTGATATAGGGCAGTTCGCAGATCTGCTTGACGCGCGTGCGCAGGATGCGTGCCGTGCCCGTCCATGCGGTGATGCTGATCGCCAGAATCAGGCTGAACATGCCGCTCTTGAGGTAGGCAATCAGCAGCATCGTCAGCGGCAGGGACGGAACTGCCATCGCAACGTCGATCACAGCGCAGATGGTTTTATCCGCCGTACCGCCGAAGTATCCGGCGATAAGTGCCAAAGCTGTGCCGATCAGCGAAACCAGCAGTGCGGAAAACACGCCGAGCAGCAGCGACACGCGTGTGCCGTAAACCATCTCGCTGAAAATATCCTGCCCCAAATCGTTCGTCCCCAGCAGATGCTCCGCGCTGGGCTTGAGATACGCCGTGCCCAGTTCAGAGGGGTCATACGGCGCGATGAAATCCGCGAAAATCGCAATCAGGCAGAACGCCAAAATGATGCACCAGCCTGCGATAGCGGCGGGGTTATGCTTTTTACGCACGCTCTGCCGCCTCCTCCCGAATGCGCGGGTCGATCGCCGCGGCAACGATATCGCCCAGCAGGTTGCTGAGCACGACGCAGAGCGCCGAAAGCAGGAAGCAGAACTGCGCGGTCGCAAAGTCGCGGCAGGATACGGCGTTGTACATCATCTGTCCCATGCCCTTCCAGCCGAAGACGACCTCGACCACCATTGCGCCGGAGAGCAGCCCGCCCAGCTGCATGCACAGCGATGTGGAATACGGCACGAGCGCGTTTTTAAGCACATGGCGAAAGAGCACCTTGTTTTGACCGATGCCCTTGGCGCGTGCGGTGAGGATGTATTCCTCCTGCCGAATCTGGGAGACGGTGCTTTTCATCAGCATGAAATCACCCGACGTGCGGAACAGAATCAAAATGCACAGCGGCAGAATCATGTGCTGGACGATGCTCGCCGTCCGCGCCGCGCCGGAAAGACCGGGCGAAACCATGCCGTTGATCGGCACCCACTTGAGCTTGTAGGCGAACGCGATGAGCAGCAGCAGACTCAGGCAGTTTGAAGGAATGGTATTCAGAAACAGGAAAAACGGCGTGGCGATGCGGTCAAACAGACCGCCGGGGCGGATGCCCGCGTGAATGCCGAGCACCGCGCCGAGAATGCAGGAGATGATGAGCGTCGGAACGGAGAGCAGCAGCGTCCAATACGCGGCGGAACGGAAATTTTCGATGACGGGCTTCTGGTTGGTATAGGAAAGACCGAAATCCAGCGTCAGCACGCTTTTCATGTAGCGTGCGTACTGCGTCGGCAGATCGTCGTTCAGACCGAATTTCTCCGTGACCTGTTCCAGATAGGCAGGGTTGTTATCCAGCAGGTAATAGTATTCCTCTTCGCCAATCAGAAAGATGATCGGGTCGCCCGGCATGGTATGCACCAGCGTGAAGCTGATGGTGATAATCAGCCAGATCGTCGCAATGGCGATGAGGGTTTTCTTGAGGATGTGTTTGAACAAAAGGAAATCACTCCCGTTATAGCAGAAAAGGGCTGACAAGCCCCAAGATCAAGGATTTGTCAGTCCCCAAATTCAGATATGCTTACTTCGCCGTCAGGTCAAACCAGGTTCTGGCATTGATGACGCCCCAGCTCTGCCAGTTATCCCAGCCTTCAATCTTGTCGGTGCGATACGGGAAGAAGCCCGTCTGCCACGCGAAGGTCAGACCGAACATCTCCTCGTCGGCGAGGTGCTGGAGGTTGCGGCTGTTTTCGATATACTGCTCGTCGTTGATGGCCTCGGTCATCGCGTAGTAGTATTCCTTCAGACGCGGATCATGGCAGCTGCCCCAGTGCCAGCCGGAATCGCCGTCGCGCAGCTCGGCGAGCATGTAGCGGAACGGCGTGGAATAGAGCATGCCAGAGGTGGTAAAGGTGATGGAGATGTCGTATTCCTCCTTGGTCACCTTATCTTCCCAAATCTCGCTGTTAGCGATGGCTTCCTCGTCGATGTGGCAGTTCACGCCGACATTCTGGAGGGACTTGCAGACGATTTCGCCCAGACGGGAGCGGACTTCCATGCTGCGGGAATACTGCGGAATGACGGACAGATCCATCTTGCCGCCGTCCGGCAGTTCGCGCCAGCCGTCGCCGTCCGCATCGACATAGCCCGCCGCATCCAGCATGGATTTCGCGGTCTCTGCGTTGTACTCCAGCATCGCGATGGAATCGTCAAAGCCCTTGAAGGACGGACCAAGCACGCCGCGGTTGGCAGGCTTGCCGTATTCGCTGTTGATGGCGGTCGCCGCGGTCGGGTAGTCGATGGCGTAGGCAATCGCCTGACGGAAATTCACGTCGTCGCCCGGTGTGCGGCTGCATCCGAACAGCATCTGATAGCTGCCAGCGAACGGGCTTTCGCCCATGTCGAGTCCGTCCATACCGGTGAAGCTGTCGATCAGTGTCGCTTCAATCGGGTTGGCGTAGTTGTAATACGCGTCGCACTCGCCGCTTGCCAGCGCCATCATCAGGCTCGCCTGATCCGCGTAGGTCTGCACGGTCACCTTGTCCACGGTGATTTCGCCGAGGAACGCGTTCTCCGGCACGGCCTCATAGTAAGAGGTCTGGGAATCCACATCGTAGCCCACCAGCTTGTACGGGCCGCAGCCAATGGCAGCGTCCTCGCCGGTGTAGTGGGAATAATCCTCGATGCCTTCCCAGATGTGCTTGGCATAGATGCATGCCGTGTTCATGCAGGAGGTGTTGAGGTAATAATACACGTCCGGCTGGGAGAAGGTCAGGCGTGCCGCGTTTTCGCCGGTGATCTCCACGCTGACCAGATTGGACAGACCGCCGACCTTCTTCACGTCGCGCTGGAACTCGAAGGTGAAGATGATATCCTCGTCGGTCACGGGCTGACCATCATGCCAGATCGCGCCCTTATGCCAGGTGAAATCCAGCACCTTACCGTCTTCCGAAATCTCGTAGCTGGTAAAAAAATAGGGCTGCAAATCGCCGTTCGCGTCGCGATAGACGTAGTTGCCCTGCGTCAGACCGTTGTAATT
>ENA-OUPA01000790-OUPA01000790.1-human-gut-metagenome-genome-assembly--contig:-NODE-790-length-17600-cov-6.83824_pt1 | contig 17600 bp, 19 predicted proteins | sample MGYA00237939_ERZ548770 | MGnify/ENA primary metagenome ERZ548770 (study PRJEB26490, sample SAMN05356877) | human gut metagenome | biome: terrestrial biome; feature: human-associated habitat; material...
TTGCCCCATCGCCCCACCAAAGGGCTTTCCGGTCGCCCTTTGGAAACCTTCGGGCACAAAGACTTCGTTTTATTTTTGAAATATCGGTGTTGTTAGCTTGACAGCTCCGTTTGCTTTTTACTTTACTTCAATTTGGCACGACCGCAGGGTTTCCAGCGCGGCTTCGTGCTTTTGCGGCGTGACGCCCGCGCACAGGGAGGCGTCAACGACCAAATCCGCTTCCGGAAGCGCGGCTTTGATGAGCAGCGCGTTGGAAACGACGCAAATATCCGTGCATACGCCGCAAAGCTCGACGGTCAGCCCACGCCCCTCGGGGGCGTTTTTCTTTTCTGCCAATGCACAGACATATCGGCACAGTTCGGTTGAACCGAACGTCGGCTTTTCAAAGGACATCATATCCGGCGTACATTCGGCGGCGATTTCCGGTTCAAGCGTCCAGCCCTGCGTATCGCGGATGCAGTGCGGAACGGGGAGGAAGCGTCCTTCGCGGGTATCCATATAATTGGTTTCGTGGGTATCCAGAGTCAGAACGACGGGCGTGCCCTCTTTCTTGGCGCGGCGGATGCGCGCGGCGACGGCGGGGGTGATGGCGCGGGCTTCCGGACTTCCCAAGGCACCAGAAACAAAGTCGCGCTGCATATCAATCACGATGAGCAAATCAGTCATAAGAAAAAGCCTCCTGAATTTTTGATAGAGGAAAAAAGATAATGGGGCAGGGCTGCGAACGCACAACCTTTATCCTTTCGCCAAACGCCCTGCAAAATCCTGCATCGGAATCTGCCTTGCCAGACGCATGAATTTGTGCTACACTGAATCGGGACAAATCATGAAACGCGGGAGAAAATCAGCCCGCCTGGAGCGGAATAATATATGGATACGTCGATTTTAAATACACTGGCGCAGATTGCGCCGGATTTGATGGATGAAGTTGAGCTGCGCGCGCTCATCTTGGAGCGTGTCGCCGCTTTGGAGCCGATTGGACGGCGTGCGCTTGCGGCAAGGCTGCATTTGGCAGAAAGAGAAGTCCGCGCGGCGGCGGAAGCCCTCAAGCGCGCCGGATGTCTGACGCAGAGCGCGTCGGGCATGGAATTGACGACGCAGGGGCAGAATTTAGTTGAAACGGCGCGCGCAATCAGCGGCAGCAGGAGGACGCTTTCCGGCATCGAGCTGACGCTGTCGCAAAGGCTGAATGTAGAACGGGTCTGCGTCGTTCGTGGCGATGCGGACATTGATTCGGGCGTGATGGAAGAAGTGGCGCGTGCGGCGGCGCGGCAGATTCGCTTTCTCTTGCAGGATGCGCATGTCATGGCGGTCACAGGCGGGCGAACCGTTGCGCTGACGGCGGAGGCGATTTCCGTTGCCGCGCCAATGGAGATCACGGTCGTGCCCGCGCAGGGCGGCGTGGGCGGCGGCGTCAGCACGCAGGCGAATACCGTTGCCGAACGGTTTGCCCAAAAGCTGGGCGGGTATTATCGCTTTCTGCATCTGCCTGACGGGTTGAGCGGCGCGGCGGCGGATGAGCTGGCGCGTCTGCCGCAGGTGCGCGAGCCGCTGGAGCTGGTTCGCCATGCGGATGTATTTCTTTATGGCGTCGGGCGGGCAATGGAGCTGGCACAGAGGCGCGGGCTGAGTGCGTCCGAGCGGGACAGGCTCGCGCAGGAAGGCGCGGTCGCCGAGGCACTGGGCTTCTATATCAACGCGCAGGGGCGCGTGGTCGGCGGCGGCTCGTCGCTGGCGATTCGGCCCGAGGACATCGGAAGGAAGAACCGCGCCGCTGCGGTCGCCGCGGGACGCGCCAAGGCAGAGGCGATTCTGGCAGTCTGTGCGCATCATCCGCACAAGCTGCTGGTCGCAGACGAAGGCGCGGCACTGCGGATGATGGAGCTTTTGCGGGCGTAAGAGTTAAAAACCGCCGCAGGACGGAAAGATTTTCGTCAGTCAGCGGAGTTCTTTGCGCAAATCTTTGACAATCTCGGCAAAAAATGCTACACTAGGGATGTTCGATAAGGCGGACTGCTTTATCGGCAGAAGGTTTGAAACGCCGCGCATCCCGCGGCTTTCTCCCTCCGTCCATTCGGAGGATATAAAACCCTTTCTATCGTGGAAACCCAATCAATTGGAACCAAGTTGAAATGGAGGAATTACCCATGGCGAAAAAGACCGTTGACGACATTCAGGTCGTCGGCAAAAAAGTGCTTGTGCGCTGCGATTTCAATGTTCCGATGAAGGATGGCAAGATCACCAACGATAAGCGTATCGTTGCTGCGCTGCCGACCATTAAGAAGCTGATTGCGGACGGCGGCAAGGTGATTCTTTGCAGCCACCTGGGCAAGCCGAAGAACGGCCCGGAAGCCAAGTTCTCCCTCGCGCCCGTTGCCGAGCGTCTCTCCGAGTACCTGGGCAAGCCGGTCGTGTTCGCGGATGACGACAACGTTGTCGGCGAGAACGCGAAGGCTGCCGTTGCCGCGATGAAGGACGGCGACGTGGTGCTGCTCCAGAACACCCGCTTCCGCAAGGAAGAAACCAAGAACATCGAGGAGTTCTCCAAGGAGCTTGCTTCCCTGGCGGATTGCTATGTGGATGATGCGTTCGGCTCCTGCCACCGCGCTCACTGCTCCACCGAGGGCGTGACCAAGTTCCTGTCTCCGTGCGTTGCCGGTTACCTCATCGGCAAAGAGCTGGATATCATGGGCAAGGCGCTGGAGAATCCGGAGCGTCCGTTCGTTGCCGTTCTGGGCGGCGCGAAGATCGCTGACAAGCTGAACGTCATCGACAACCTGCTTGAGAAGGTTGATACCCTCATCATCGGCGGCGGCATGGCGTACACCTTCCTCAACGCGATGGGCTACGGCGTGGGCAAGAGCCTGCTGGACGAGACCAAGATCGAATACTGCAAGAACATGATGGCGAAGGCGGACGAGAAGGGCGTTAAGCTCCTGCTCCCGATCGACATCGTCTGCATCAAGGACTTCCCGGATCCGATCGACGCGGCTGTGGAAACCGTGACGGTTGATGCGGACAAGATCCCGGCGGACATGGAAGGCTGCGATATCGGCCCGAAGACCCGCGAGCTGTATGCGGCGGCTGTTAAGGAAGCCAAGACGGTCATCTGGAACGGCCCGATGGGCGTGTTCGAGAACCCGACGCTGGCTGCCGGCACGCTGGCTGTCGCGCAGGCGATGGCGGACAGCGACGCTGTGACCATCATCGGCGGCGGCGACTCTGCGGCGGCTGTTGAGCAGATGGGTCTGGGTGACAAGATGACCCACATCTCCACCGGCGGCGGTGCTTCCCTTGAGTATCTTGAGGGCAAGGTGCTTCCGGGCGTTGCCTGCCTCGACGAGAAGTAAGCGACATCAGGTCATCCGCACAGCCAAAGCGGCTTTGCCGTAGGAATACGGCGCAGACGCGGCGGCAGATGTGCGGCGCAAAAGAACATTGCATCGCCCTGGGCGACCCTTGGGGTCGTCCGGGGCATTTATGATGAGGAGGAAAATGGTTATGCGTAAGCCGATTATTGCCGGTAACTGGAAGATGAACAAGACCCCCAGCGAGGCGCGTGAGCTTGTTTCCGCGCTCGTTCCGCTGGTGAAGGACGCGGCGTGCGACGTCGTCGTCTGCACCCCTGCCGTTGATTTTGCCGCGGTGAGCGAGGTCATCAAGGGCACGAACATCAAGCTCGGCGCGGAGAACATGCACTGGAAAGAGTCCGGCGCGTTTACCGGCGAGCTGAGCGCGGCGATGCTCAAGGAATCCGGCGTGGAATACGTCATTCTCGGCCACAGCGAGCGCCGTCAGTATTTCGGCGAGACCGATGCGACCGTCAACCTGCGCACGCTTGCCGCCGTCAAGGCGGGTCTGACCCCGATTGTCTGCGTCGGCGAGAAGAAGGAAGAGCGCGAGGCGGGCTACACCAACGCGCTGGTTTCCTACCAGACGCTGATTGCGCTGTCCGGTCTGACTGCGGACGAGGTTCGCAATGTGGTCATCGCGTATGAGCCGGTCTGGGCAATCGGAACCGGTCTGACCGCGACCGACGAGCAGGCGAACGAGACCATCGGCGTCATCCGTGAGGCGGTTCGCTCCGCTTACGGCGATGCGGCGGACGATGTGCGCATCCAGTACGGCGGCTCCATGAACCCGAAGAACTGCAAGGGTCTGATGGCGCAGAGCGAGATCGACGGCGGTCTGATCGGCGGCGCGTCCCTGAAGGCTGAGGACTTCTCCAAGGTCGTTCATTTCGACGCTTAATCGGGGAAAGAGCGGGGCTTTGCCCCGGATTTCCGATTTTTGTAATCCATTCGTAAATTCCTGAAACTGCACAATCGTGACGTTTTGCTGGGCGTGAAGCAGCGTCCCAAGCGTTCCTTTTGTGCAGGATTTGCTCAGTTACAGTAAAGGAGCAATTATGGCTAAGAAACCAGTTCTGCTTTGCATTATGGATGGCTTCGGCTGGGTGCCGGAGCACACCTTTGGCAACGCAATCGTTGCGGCGAAAAAGCCGAACCTCGATAAGCTGTTTGAAAACTATCCGTATACCACCATTCAGGCGTCTGGCATGGCTGTCGGTCTTCCCGAAGGGCAGATGGGCAACAGCGAGGTCGGTCATACCAACATGGGCGCGGGCCGCATTGTCTATCAGCAGCTGACGCTGATCACCAAGTCCATCATGGATGGCACGATGAAGGAAAACGATGTGCTGGTGCGCAATATGCGTGCGGCAATCGACGCGGGCAAGGCGATTCACCTGATGGGTCTGCTCGGCACCGGCGGCGTTCACAGCCACATCGAGCATCTCTTCGGTCTGCTGGATCTGGCGAAGCACCTGGGCGCGAAGAAGGTCTATGTCCATTGCATCATGGATGGACGCGATACCGACCCGCATTCCGGCAAGGGCTTCCTCGCTGACCTTCAGAAGAAGCTCGATGAGCTGGGCGTCGGCGAAATCGCGACCGTCACCGGACGCTATTACGCGATGGACCGCGATTCCAACTGGGATCGTGAGGAAAAGGCGTATGCGGCGTTCGTATACGGCGAGGGCAACCATGCCGCGAACGCGATGGAAGCCATCGAGAAGAGCTATGCCGACGGCGTGACCGATGAGTTCGTCGTGCCGTGCGTGACCTGCGAAGGCGGTCGTGTGCAGGAAGGCGACACGGTTGTGTTCATCAACTTCCGCCCGGATCGCGCACGCCAGATCACCCGCATCTTTGTGGATGATGATTTCAAGGGCTTTGAGCGCCGCTATGGCCGTTTCCATGTGCAGTATGTCTGCATGGCGGAGTATGACGCGACCATGCCGAACGTCGAAGTCGCGTATCCGCCGGTCGAGCTGACGAACGTGCTGGGCGAGTACCTCGCCAAGAACGGCAAGACGCAGCTGCGCATCGCGGAAACCGAAAAGTACGCACACGTTACCTTCTTCTTCAACGGCGGCGTTGAAGCACCGTATGAGGGTGAGGATCGTAAGGTCATCCCCAGCCCGAAGGTTGCGACTTATGACCTCAAGCCGGAGATGAGCGCATATGAGGTTGCCGATGAGTGCGCGGCACGCATCCGCAGCGGTAAGTATGACGTCATCATCCTGAACTTTGCCAACTGCGACATGGTCGGTCATACCGGCGTGTTTGATGCGGCTGTCAAGGCGGTTGAAGCGGTCGATGCGTGCGTGGAGAAGGTCTGGGAAGCCGTTCAGGATATGGGCGGCTGCATGTTCCTGACCGCCGACCACGGTAACGCCGATAAGATGGAGAACGACGACGGTACGCCGTTCACCGCGCATACCACCAACCCGGTTCCGTTCCTCGTGGCGGGCTGCGGTAATGTGAAACTGCGTGCGGGCGGCTGCCTGGCGGATATCGCGCCGACCATGCTGCCGTATATCGGTCTGCCTGTGCCGAAGGAAATGACCGGTAAGAGCATCATTGAGGATTGATCGCTTCTGTGAATGAAGCTGCGCCGACAAGGGCTAAACCTTGCCGGCGTTTTTTAAACCGCCGCGAAGCGGAGAAGGGGTTTGGGGACAATGTCCCCAAATGGGTCTGGGCGATAGCCCAGCGTACCCCGCTCTCTACTCCCCTACACCCCAATCGTTCTTCGTCTTTTTCGCTTTTTCGGGAACTTTTTGTCCGGGTGATTCGTCTAAGTATCAGAAGGAATGCGAAAGGAGGGATGCGCATGGAAAGCGAGTATATCGCCCGCGCTGCAAGAGGCGATGCGGAGGCGTTTGAAACGCTGATGACCGCTTATGAAAAAAAGATATACTGCCTGTGCCTGCGGATGATGGGCAATCCGCATGACGGAGAAGACGCCGCGCAGGAAGCCATGCTCAGGATTTGGCAGAAAATGAGCCAGTATCGCGGAGAATGCGCTTTTTCAACATGGGTGTATCGGGTCGCGTCGTCAAGCTGTATGGACGCGATCCGCAAACGCAGCAGACAGACCCAGCCGTCGCTGGAAGATATGAAGGAACAGGGGTTTGACCCCGCGGATGACGCCGATACGCCGGAGGAAAGCGTCGAGAAGAAAGAACGGCGGGAGAATATCCAGCGGGCAATCTCGTCCGTGCCGGAACAGATGCGAAACGTGTTCCTCCTCAGAGATGTTCACGGGCTGAGCGTCGAGGAAACGGCAAACGCTTTGCAAATCGCGCAGGGTACGGTCAAGTCGCGGCTGGCAAGGGCAAGAGAGAAGATTGCCGCCGAGCTGCTGACAGGCGGAAGAGGGAAAAATCGGGAGGTGAAGCCGTATGAAGTGTGAAGAATTGGAAGCCATCGTCTTTTCCGGAAAAGAGCCGACGGAGGAACAGCGCATGCAGATGCGGGAGCATGCAAAGAGCTGCGAAGCCTGCCGCGCTCTGCTGAACAGCGCGGAGCTGCTGGGCGGCATGCGGGAAATCGACGACGATGTGGAGCTGCCGGAATCCTTTACGGCTGGATGGAGACAGGCGGTTCGGGCGCAGAGCAGACAGCCCATCCGCTTTGAGGAACAGGTGAAAAAGCGCAGAGCGCGTCCGGCCATCACGCGAATCCTGAGCTATGCGGCGTGCGCGGCGGTGGTGCTGGCGTCGGGCATCGGCTTGGGCAGATTGAGCGGCGGCGGCGTGTCCTCCACGTCGGAATATCAGAGCTATGATGACATGATGGATTCGGGTTACGGCGTGAGCTATGAATCCGAAACCTCGGGCGTGGGCATGCGGAGCATGGCGTCCGGCGTGTCGAAGAACACACAGCAGGATAAGAAGATTGTTCGCCGCGCATGGCTGAGCTTCAAGACAGATGCCTTTGACGCGGCGGTCGATACGCTGCGCAGTCGGGTGGCGGACATGGGCGGCAGCATCGAAAATTGCGAAATCAGCAGCAGCGCGAGGGACGCGAGCCGCAGCGCAAGCCTGACCCTGCGCGTGCCGGGCGAAAAGCTGGATGAGCTGATCGAAGGCATGGGCGAGCTTGGCGAAATCACCCGCGAACAGACGACCGCGGTGGACATGACCGATACCTACACGGACAACGCATCCCGGTTGGAGAGCGCACGCGCTAAAAAGCAGCAGCTGGATGCGCTGTACGCCAAGGCGGAAAACATGGAGGATATCATCACGCTGACCAACGCGCTGTTTGACGTGCAGGAAGAAATCGATGCACTGGAGGGACAGAACAGACAGATTGACTATGACGTGAATCTTGCGACGCTGGTGGTGTCCATCAGCGAAAAGAGCAGCGCGGTCAGCGCCAAACAGCCTTTTCTGACGCGGCTGGGCAAGGAGTTTTCGGAAGGCTTGGAGCATTTCGGCGAATTCGTTTCCGATTCCGTGCTTGCGCTGACCTATGCCCTGCCGTGGCTGGCGCTGCTGGCAGTCGTGATTGCGGTCGTAAGGGCGGTTGTTCGGAAAAAACGCAGAAAAAAATCTCAAAAAGATTCTGAGGTTCGCGGAAGAAAATAAAAAGCAGACTCGTCTATATAGGTGATGGAAGAATATTCCAGATCAGACCACTGACAAAAAGAACTGCCTGCTCTTTAGAATAGGAGGAAAACAACATGAAAAAGATTCTTGCCTTTGCGCTGGCTCTGATGCTGGCGATTCCGGCGATGGCTTTCGCCGACGGAAGGGACGCGGATATCACCGCGCTGGGAACGGCGACCGTGACCGCCGACCCGAATCAGGTGACGGTGATTGCGAATGCGAGCGTGACGGCTAAGACTGTCGGCGAAACGCAGGAAGCGATGAATAAAATCATCACGAGCGTGACCGACAAGCTCACCCAGCTCGGCGTTCAGCAGAATGATATCGTCACCAGCAGCTACAGCTACTATCCCGTCTACAATTATGACACCGACACCCCGACCATCAAGGGCTATCAGGCCAATCATACGCTGTGCATCACCTGCAACGACGTCGAAATGCTCGACAGCGTGGTCGGCGTGGTCACGGACAGCGGCATGAGCGACATTTACAGCGTGACCTACGATGTATCCAACCGTTCCGACCTGTATAAGCAGGCGCTTGAGCTGGCGATTGACGCGGCGGCGAAAAAGGCAGATGTGATGGCGAGCGCGGTGGGCATGAAGATCATGGGGCTGGAGAGCATCACCGAGAACAACACCTACGACACGAGCTACGACATCAACAGCATGTCGGACGGCGGTGCGGTCAGCGCACGCGCAGAATCTGCCGAAACGGGCATTCGCTCCGGAAGCATCAGCGTGACGGCGAGCGTTACGGCGGTGTATGAGGCAGAGGTAAAATAAAAAGAGGAACAGCTGAGGTTTGTTTTCCAGACAGGTCTGGGCAGCAGCTCGGCGCAGCCCTATACAAAAAACTGCGATCGCTTTTCAAAGCTGCATCGCAGTTTTTTAACGTATAGGAAATTGCACAAAATTGCCCGCGTGAGCAAGACTTTGATGCGTGGCAGACTTCGGCGGAGGTGAAGGCGGGTTCAGCCCGCTTCAGACTGTAGACAAAAAGCTCATCCCGCTTTTTCATATAATGTTACATTTTTTAACCTTCCCGCCTGCCCGGAAAGGCGATGACCTTTCCGCCGCGTGCCTGAGCCGCGTCTGGCTTTACGGCGTTTTCGGGCATGGGGATATCGGTCAGCAGACCTTCGCGGATACAGGTGTTGACCAGCCGCACGGCATAGCTCATCGCGGCTTCGGGCGGATAACCGAGCGTATCCGCCAGCGTCAACAGCTCTTCATAGGTTTCCCGTCGGATTTCCATGGTGATCGTTGGGCGCATAAACAGCCCTCCCTGTACGGCTTGTCGAATTCTGCTTACACGGCGTTGGCTTCATCCGTGCGCAGAACCAGCATGTCAGAAACCTTGTCCCTTCTGGAAACGCAGACGCGAATATCGCCGCCGACGTCAAATCCCGCCGCCGAAAGCGCACCGCATACCGTATTATATGCCAGTTCCGGTAAATTATTGTCAGTAGAAAGATGAGAAAGAAAGACGGCTTTCGTGCCCCGCGCCGCCAATTCGCACAGCGCGTGCGCACAGTCCTCATTGTTGAGGTGTCCGTTGCGGCTGAGAATGCGGCGTTTGAGCCTCAGCGGATACGGACCGCGCTGAACCATTTCGACATCGTGGTTCGCTTCAAGCACCAGAGCCTGACAGCCGGAAACGGCGTCCATCCATTCGTCCGTGATATGCCCGATATCCGTTGCGACGCCGCATTTCAGCCCCTGCGCGTTCAGAGAAAAGCCGACGGGGTCGTTGGCGTCATGCGGAATATGGAAGGGGCTGATATCCACGCCGCCGATATAAAAATTCTCTCCGGTGACAAATGTGCGTACACAGCGTTGGGGAATACCGCTTTCCTTTTGCAGGATGCCGTCCCATGTGCCTTCATTGGCATAGACGGGCAGACCATAGCGGCGGCAAAGCACGCCCAAACCGCGAATGTGATCGACATGCTCATGGGTGACGAGAATTGCGTCGATATTGCGGATATCTACGCCGATTTCACGAAGGTTGGCTTCTACGCGCGTCGCGCTTACGCCGGCATCCACCAAAATGCGAACGCCGCCGCAGGAGATATAAACGCTGTTTCCCGATGAACCGGAAAACAGCGGGCAAAGTGTCAGCTGCATGGCTTTACAAATTCCTCTCTATCCGTTACAATCCATATCAGTATTATAGCGCAACCCTCGCGCCGCGTAAAGGAGAAAGCCATGAACAATTATCGTCTCTGGGGCAGAATCATCAATCATCACCGCATCGAGAAGAGCGAAACCGTGGATATCATCGACGGGGATATCGAATCCGCATTTTTGGAGATTTGCCGCCGGTTTGACGTACAGCGTCCGCTTCAGCTGCCCAAGCACAACCGCGAATTTGAAAAATTCGGGCGCACATTTTACAGCAAAGAGCATTTTACGGAGCCGATTGCCTTTCAAAAGCTGGAAATTGAGCTGCTGACGCCGGATGGAGAGAAAAAGAGCAGCGGACGGAGAACGCCGCTGATGGACGCATGAGCACGCCGGTCACAGGGCGCTTTGCGCCCACGCCGAGCGGACGGCTGCATCTGGGTAACCTGCTCTGTGCGCTGCTGGCGTATCTGTCTGCCCGGCACGCGGGCGGGCGTTTCCTGCTGAGGATCGAGGATTTGGATGCGCCGCGGTGCCCGAAACGCCTGTGCGACGCGGCGATTCAGGATTTGACATGGCTGGGCATCACATGGGATGAGCCGCCGCTTTTTCAGAGCGAACGCGGGGAAGTCTATCAGCGGTATGCCCGTCAGCTTGAGCAAAAAGGGCTGCTCTATCCCTGCTTCTGCACGCGTGCGCAGCTTCACGCCGCCGCCGCACCCAATCGCGGCGACGACAACCCGGTTTATGCGGGAACATGTGCGCATTTGTCACCGGAAGAGATTGCGGAGCGCATGAAGACGCGCCGTCCGGCGATACGCCTGCGCGTCCCGGATGAAACGATCTCGATTTGGGATCGCCAATACGGGGAATACAGCGAATATATGCCGCGTGACTGCGGGGATTTCATCATCCGCCGCTCGGACGGGCTTTTCGGCTATCAGCTGGCGGTGGTCGTGGATGATGCGCTCAGCGGGGTGAACGAGGTCGTCCGGGGGCATGACATTCTGGCTTCTACGCCGAGGCAGGTCTATATTCAGCGCGTGCTGGGCTTTGATACGCCGTCGTATATCCATATCCCGCTGCTGGAGGATGCGGACGGGCGGCGTCTCGCCAAGCGCGACAGGGATATGGACCTGACCAGTTTGGCGAAACGCTTTTCGCGTGAGGACATTTTGGGCATGCTGGCATACAGCGCGGGGATTCTGGAAGAAGGACGCCCCGCGGCGATGGGAGAGCTGATTGACGTTTTTGATTGGAAAAACGTGAAAAAAGAGGACATCCGTTTGGGAAAGGCGATTGGGTAACGCTTGGGCGGCAGCCTGATGCCGCCCTCTATGAAAAAATGAATAAAAACCGTCCTTCCCGCGCAGACTTCCTGTCGGAAAGGAGTGGATGACATGGATCGTCTTTCTTTGCTGCTGGTGATTATCGGCGCAATCAACTGGGGACTGGTGGGGCTGTTTCAATTCGACCTGATTGCCTTCCTCTTCGGCGGTCAGGCGGCGCTGGTTTCCCGCGTGCTGTATACAATCGTCGGCGCGGCGGGACTGTGGAGCATCTCCATGCTCTTTACCGGACATGAGCATGCGCCCAGCCACGCGGCGGCAGATGCGTAAACGCCTCGGTTTAAACGAAAAATGAACTGCCCCGCGCGGAAAGACAAACCATTTTTTCCGTGCGGGGTAAAATTTTACTCAAATAACAAACGATTGCCCCTGTCCGAACAGTTTCTTATGGTGTATAATAGGAACACATGCTGTTATAGATGGGAGGAAGTGCCTTGAACGCGATTGGGGAACAGATATCCGCGATCCTGTGGAATATATTCAACAGACCGCGCCTCATCGACCTGATTGATATCCTGCTGCTGACCATCATCATATACGAATTGCTCGTAAATGTCCGTCAGACCCGCGTATCCCAGATGCTCAAGGGCATTCTGATTCTGCTCGCCGCAACATGGCTGAGTGATATATTGGGTATGCGCACGATTCATGCGCTGCTTGCGTGGATGATTAACGCGGGGCCTGTGCTGCTGATTGTGCTGTTTCAATCGGAGATACGCCGTATTTTGGAAGAGCTGGGCAACAACTCCGTATTTGACAGCTCGGCACTGTCGATGCGGGAGGGCAACACCGAGCTGATTATCGACGAGATGATTCTCGCGCTGGAGCATATGGCGCGCCGCAAGGTGGGTGCGCTGATTGTCGTCGAGAACAAGATTCACCTCAACGATGTCATTGCGACCGGCACGCGGGTGGACGGCATCATTTCTCAGCCGCTGATTGAGAATATCTTCGAGCCGAATACCCCGCTGCATGACGGTGCGGTTGTCGTCCGCGGGGAGCGCGTCGTCGCGGCGGCATGTCTGCTTCGGCTGTCGGATACGACGGGCGTTGGGCGCGACTTGGGTACGCGCCATCGCGCGGGTCTGGGCGTGAGCGAGATTTCCGACGCGACGGTGTTCATCGTTTCGGAGGAAACGGGCATCATCTCCATGGCAGAGGGCGGCAGGCTTGTGCGCCATCTCGACGAGGCGTCCCTGCGGCAGATTCTGCATGGACTGTATGATTCGGATCAGGAAAGGGATCTGCGCGCATCGCTGCTCCATTTCAAGCAAAGGAGGAAGGGCGCTCATGATGAACAGCAGACCGACAAGAAAGCCTGAAAACAGAGGCCCGTTCCTCAAGCTGCGCAAGATGGTTGCGAAGGTAATCGGGAGCAAGCCGTTCCTGATTGCGGCGTCGCTGCTGGCGGCAATCATCTGCTGGAGCGCGTTGGTTGCGTCGGATGGTACGCTGACGCGGCAGAAGGTCTTCGCAAACGTGGCGGTCAGCGTGACGGGTGAAGCGACGCTCAAGAGCCGCGGCTATATCGTCATGGATGACATCACCGAACTCGTTCCGGCGGTCAAGATGACGGTCGAAGTGACGCAGGCAAACTACAACCGCGTCAGCGGCACGGCTTATAACCCGCATTTTGATCTTTCCCAGATCAAGAGCGAGGGAAAAAACGAGCTGAGCATCACCTATTCTTCTCAAATCTACGGCCCGGTCGTTTCCTGTGAGCCGTCTACCGTCACGGTGAATGTCGAGCGCTATATCACCCGGCGCGTTCCGGTCGTGTTGGAAATGGCGGGCGTTATGCCCGAGGGACTGTATCTGGACAGCTACAAGACAGACCCGACGACGCTGTCGATTTCCGGTCCGCAGTCGCTGGTCTCCAGCGTCGCGCGCGTGGTCGCGCGGCTTGACCAGTCCACGCTGAGCGAAACGCGAATGGCGGACAAAACCGCGCTGGATATCGAGCTTCAGGATTCAAACGGAAACGCCATCGTCTCTGACAAGCTGGAGGTGACCAACCAATCCGTCATCACCAGCTCGGTAACGGTTGAAACGGAGCTGGTGCCGATGAGACAGGTTCCGCTTCGCGCCAGCGCGTTTGTTTCAGGCGAGCCGGCAGAAGGCTATGAGCTGACCGGCATCGAATTGGCGGAGGAAACCGTGCCTGTCGCCGCACGGCAGGAGGTTCTTGATGCGCTGACGGAGCTGACGACCGATTCGCCGCTGGATATCACCGGCGCAACGGACGACGTCAGCGGCTATGTCCGCCTGCGCCGTCAGACGGGCGTTGAAAATACGCTGCCGACGGAGATTGGCGTAACGGCACATATTGCGGAAAAGCAGATCGAGCGGACGATTCGCCAGGTGCCGATTCAGATTGAGGGCTTGGCGGATGACAAGATTGCGAACGCCGAGATGGGCAAGACGACCATTCAGCTGACGGGTGGATACGGCTTTATCGGCGCGCTGTCTACGGAAGATATCCGGCTGTTTGTCGATGTTTCCGGATTGGAAGCGGGAACGTACAATCTGCCGGTTCAGGTTCATATCGACAATGCGCCGGAATTTACCTGCGCGCTTGCGTCGCCGCAGATCTCGGTGGTCATTCGGAATAAGTAGGTTGGGTATGCAGCCGGTATGACGCCGATTCGTTTGGCGCAAGCCGCTTTCCGGTCGTCCTTTGCGACCGGATTTTTGTTTAGATTTCAAAGGAAATCGGATGACAGACGCAAAGCGGAGAAGAAGCCCGCGCCGGAAGGGATGGCTTTATGGATTTCCTGACTTCCTGACTGTCATTAGGGCTGTACGGAAAGATCTACATCACGATTTGGAGGCAACATGGGAACACTCGCGGATTCGCTGTTTAACGTATTGATGAGCTGGGTGCGTGCGCTGGTCAACTCGATTTGGGCATTGTTTACCACGGATCATATGACGCTGCTGGAATTCCTGGGCAAAAACTGGGTGATGCTCGTGGTCATCATGCTCGCGGCGGGGCTGGTGATGGACTGGCTGGTATGGCTGGTTCGCTGGAAGCCCTATCATCTGTGGGCGCGCCGCGTGCGCCGCTTCCTGCATCTGCCCTCCCCTGAGGAAGAGGAGGAAGAAGAACGGAAGCAGCGCAAAAAGGCAAAACGTCAACCGAGCGCGCCTGTTGAAGAAGAACAGTGGGATGAATCTGATGAGGAACAGTGGCTTCCGCTGGAACAGCCGCGGCTGGATGCACGGCAGGAGCAGGAGGTCATGCGTCAGGCGGAAAGCGTTCCGGATGCCGAACTGGGTGCGTATCCGGGCATGAAATACGGCGCACAGGCGGCGCCACGCGAGAACATGGAAAGCACGCAGCGTTATGCCGCCGTACACAGCGAAGGTCCGGGCGCGGCGGAGGTCGAGCGGCGCAAGGCGGAAATCGCCGCGTGGCAATTGCAGATGCAGGAGGAAGCGCGGCAGAAAGCCGAAGCTGAACGCGCCGCAAGGGAAGAAGAACAGCGTCGAATCGCCGCACAGAAAGCCTACGAAGAAGAACAGCGTCGAATCGCCGCGCAGAAAGCCTACGAAGAAGAGCAACGCCGAATCGCCGCGCAGAAAGCCTACGAAGAAGAACAGCGCCGAATCGCCGCGCAGAAAGCCTACGAAGAAGAGCAGGCGCAGCTTGCTCAGGAAGAATATCAGCGTCAGATGGCTGAATACGAGCGGCAGAAGGCGCAGTATGAGCAGGACATGGCGCGTTATCGTCAGGAAAAAGCGGCGTATGACGCGCAAATGGCACAGCAGAGTCAGCAGAATACAGCGGAAACGACTTCCGTGCGCCGCCGCCGCGCGCCCCAGCGTCCGATGACGTACAGCGACTATGTTGCCGGAGAAACGGTCGAAAATCTGCCCGACCCGCCCCGCTGGCCGCAGGTTCAGCAGGCGGCAGAGCAGACAAGGACAGCGGCGGAGAAACCTGCGAAAGCGAAAAAGCAGGGCGGACTGATGGGGCACGTAGCGAAGCTCATCGAGGAAGAGGACGAAAACGATGTTTCCGGTATCGCGTCGCTTCCGCCGCGAGTGGATGTTCACGACGCATATCGTCCTGCCAAAACACCGCAGAAAACAAGGAAACGGTGAACGTCATGACCGACGCGGGAAAACAGATTTTACAAATGATGACCGCCGCAGCGTCCATTTTGCTCATGGGCGCATGCGGCGTTCAATTATGGTTCAGACTGACCCGACTGATGCGCGGGCAGGAAACGGCAGACGGCTTGGCGAAGAAACAAAGTTCAATTCCTCTGCGTCGGATGGCGTGGGCGGCGGGCATTGCGCTGCTCAGTCGGTTGGCTGCCATGCTGCTGGCGTATGGCTTTTACCGCGTGCTGGGCGTGGGCGAACTGTCCTTTGCCGGTTCGTTTGAGCAGCTCTGGCTGCATTGGGACACGCGCCACTATATCGGCATCGCGCAGGACGGCTACACCGCCGTCGGCGACGAGCGGCTCAGGCTGGTATTCTTTCCGCTGTATCCGCTGCTGATGCGGCTGGTTTCACCGCTGACGGGCGGAAATCTGTTTGCGGCGGGGACGGCGGTTTCGCTGGTCTGCGCGGCGGCAGCGGCGGCGTTGCTCTATGACTTGGCGCAGATGCAGCTCGGCGAGCGGGGCGCACGGCTGGCGGTTGCCTATTTCCTGCTGAATCCTCTGAGCGTCTTTCTGGGATGCGTATATACGGAAGCCCTGTTCATCTGCCTGACGCTGGCGGCGGTCTGCCTGCTTCGACGCGGGCATCCGTGGGCGGCGGCACTGTGCGGCATGTTCAGCGCGCTGACACGCATGCCGGGGGTTATCGTTTCCGGTCTGTTCATTATCGCGTTCCTTGCCAAGATACCGCGGGAGGGCGTGAAGGCGAAGGCGCTGCTTGCGTGCGTGGGTCAGGTTCTGCTGGTCTTTTGCGGTCTGTTCATCTACTGGGCAATCAACTGGGCGGTCACGGGCGACCCGATGATGTACCTGACCTATCAAAGGGAAAACTGGTATCAGGAGGCAGGTTCTTTCTGGCAGTCTGCCGAACAGACGATGTACTACATTCTCTCGACGTTCGGCGAGGATGATTGGCTGTTCACATGGGTGTTTCAGGGGCTGGCGATGGCGTATCTGTATGTCCTGTTGGCGTTTGAACAGAAAAAGCTCCCGTTTGATTTGGCGGCTTACAGCTTTGTCTATGTCGCGGTCGTGCTTTCGCCGACGTGGTTGCTTTCCGGCGCACGGTATCTGTATGCGCTCTGCGCCCTGCCGCTGATGCAGGCGAGTGCATTCCGAAAAAAGGATGCGCATGTGATCATGCTGTGCATCAGCGGGGCGCTGCTGCTGTGGTTTATATTCGGATATACGATTGCGATTCTGGTATTTTAGAGAGGCTTTATTGAGATGAAAGAACACAGAAAAACCGTGCGCAGGCTCGTCATTGCGCTTGCCGTGATTGCGGTGCTGGCGGGATGCGGCTATGCGCTCTGGAAAACGGGCGTCTTTGAGCGCATCAACTCGGTGGACGAATTGCGCGAGGTCATTTCCGGCGCGGGCGCATGGGCGGGCGTCGTGTATTTCTTCTTGCAGATGATGACGGTCATCGTCGCGCCGATTCCGAGCAACATTTCGATGATGGCGGGCGCGCTGGCATTGGGATTTTGGAAAGCGATGATTTTAGGCGTGCTGGCGGTGGTTGCCGGTTCGATGATCGTTTTTCTGGCGGCGCGTGCGCTGGGGCGGAACGCGATTCAGCGGTTTCTGGACAAGGGCGTGATGGACAAGTATCTGCCGGTCATCGAGGAGAAGCAGGACATGTTTCTCTTTCTGACGATGCTGTTTCCGTTTTTTCCGGACGATGCGCTGTGCATGCTGGCGGGGCTGACGAATATCTCGCTGGGGCGGTTTACGGCGATTATGATACTGGCGCGTCCGTGGGGGTTGATTGTCGCGGCACTGCTGGGAAGCGGTTCGCTGAGCCTGCCAATCTGGGCATGGGTGATTCTGGGCGCGGTTGGCGTCTGCATCTTCTATTTTGCGCTGAAGTACAGCAGCGAAATCGAAGACAAGCTCTTTACGTTTGTGCGGAAGGTAACGAAGAGAAAGTGACGGGAGGCAGGGGGTTACGATTGGGGCTTTGCCCCAAACCCCACAAGGGAACCCTGTTCCC
>ENA-OUPA01000803-OUPA01000803.1-human-gut-metagenome-genome-assembly--contig:-NODE-803-length-17374-cov-6.32358_pt1 | contig 17374 bp, 14 predicted proteins | sample MGYA00237939_ERZ548770 | MGnify/ENA primary metagenome ERZ548770 (study PRJEB26490, sample SAMN05356877) | human gut metagenome | biome: terrestrial biome; feature: human-associated habitat; material...
TCCCCAACGTCATCATGCTCGTGGGCCTGCAGGGCTCCGGCAAGACCACGGCGGCGGCCAAGCTCGCCTACCGGCTGAAGCAGGAGAATCACTCGCCGTTGCTCATCGCCGGCGACGTGTACCGTCCCGCGGCGGCCGACCAGCTGCAGACCTTGGGCGACGAGATCGGCGTGCGGGTCTATCGCGGCGACGGGCGCGACCCGGTAGCCATCGCGCGCGAGGGCATCCAGGACGCCATCGACAACCTGCGCGACGTGGTCATCATCGACACGGCGGGCCGTCTGCACGTGGACGCCGACATGATGGAGGAGGCCCAGGCCATCAAGGACGCCACCCACCCCGACCAGATCCTCATGGTGGTGGACGCCATGACCGGCCAGGACGTCGTCAACGTCGTGGAGGCCTTCGCCGAGTCGGTCGACTTCGACGGCGTCATCATGTCGAAGATGGACGGCGACGCCCGCGGCGGCGGCGCCCTCTCCATCCGCGAGGTCACGGGCAAGCCCATCAAGTTCATCTCCTCGGGCGAGAAGCCCGATTCCCTGGAGGTCTTCCACCCCGACCGCATGGCCAAGCGCATCCTCGGCATGGGCGACGTCGTCTCGCTCATCGAGAACGCCGTGCGCGTGCAGCAGGCCGAAGAGGAGGAGCTGGAGGCCGAGCGCATGATGCGCGGCCAGCTCACCTTGGACGACTTCCTTATGATGAACAAGCAGGTGCGCAAGATGGGCGGCGTCTCCAAGCTCATCAGCGCGCTGCCCGGTGGCGACAAGGCCTTGGGCTCGGGCCAGGTTGATGAGGGGGCGCTCGATGCCATGGAGGTCATCATCAACTCCATGACCAAGGCCGAACGAGCCAAGCCGGAGCTTCTGAACGGCAGCCGCCGCGCCCGCATTGCCAAGGGCGCCGGCGTCACCGTCACCGACGTGAACCAGATGATGAAGAAGTTTAACGAGACGAAGAAGATGGTGAAGCAGGCCACGGCCGGCATGGAGCAGCAGGCCTCGCGCAAGGGCAAGAAGGGGAAGAAGGGCAAGCGCCGTCGCGGCCTGGGCATTCCCGGCATGGGCGGCATGTCCATGAGCGACCTCAAGAAGATCCAGGACATGATGGGGCAGTAGGCTATTCCGCTGTTGCTGACGCAACAGCGGACAAGCCGATGCTGCGAGGCCGTCAGCCATCCAATCTGACCCCTTGTTTCGCCCTCGGCGCGTACGAAGTACGCTTGGGGCGAAGGCGGGGCCATATTGGATGGCTGACGGCCTCTCGCTGACTTCCTTGGGCGCACCTGGGGGTCTTTGTCTATTTACCTTTCGCATCGGCCATTCGTCTTACGAATCGAAATTTCGTAACACTGGTGGCTTGCCTATGGTATTGTTACGCATTGAAGAGACGTAACACCAACAGGAGGAGAAGCCATGGCCCTGACGAGAAGGAGCTTCGTGCGTGCAGCAGGACTTGCCGGAGCGGCGGGGAGCGTCGCGCTTTTGGCGGGGTGCGCGCGGGGAGAGGCGGACTCAGGCGCGAACGAACCTGCGGCCGCCGGCGCGTCCGGGGTGGGGCCCGATGGCGTAAGCCAGGTGGTGATCACCATGACGCCCTCCTCGGAGCCGGCGGCCGGCTTCGATCCGCTCGTGGGCTGGGGGGCCGGCGAGCACGTGCACGAGCCGCTCATCCAATCGACGCTCATCGCCACGGACAACAACCTCGCCTTCGTGAACGATCTCGCCACCGATTACGGTTGCTCTGAGGACGGCCTTACCTGGACGTTCCGTATCCGCGAGGACGTGATGTTCACCGACGGCGTGCCGCTCACGGCCGAGGACGTGGCCTTCACCATCAACGGTATCGTGAATGGGGAAGCGGCTGAGGCCGACCTGTCCATGGTTGAGGCGGCCCGCGCCACCGATGCCACAACCTGCGAGATTGCCATGAAACGCCCGAACAACGCGCTTTTGTACACGCTCGCCGTGGTGGGCATCGTACCGGCCCATGCCTATGGCCCCGATTACGGCACTCACCCCATCGGATCCGGTCGCTACATGCTGGAGCAGTGGGACCGCGGCCAGCAGGTGATCCTGCGCGCCAACCCCGACTATTACGGTGATGCGCCGCTCATGGACCGTGTTGTGGTGCTGTTCATGGAAGAGGACGCGTCATTGGCCGCCGCCCAGTCGGGCACGGCGGACGTGGCCTACACCTCGGCGGCGCTGGCCGGGGCGGTTCCCGCGGGTTACACGCTGCTCAACTGCGCTTCGGTGGATTCCCGCGGCATCTCGCTGCCCTGCAACCCCGCTGGCACCGATGTGACCGTGGAAGGCGACATGGTCTATGCCGGCGGCAACGACGTCACGAGCGATCTTGCCGTGCGCCGTGCGCTCAATTACGGCATCGACCGCGAGCAGATGATCGAGCATGTGCTGGCCGGCTTCGGCCGGGAGGCCTATTCGGTGGGCGACGGCATGCCCTGGTCAAGTGAGGCCATGCGTGTGGAAACCGACGTCGCGGCGGCCGAGCGTCTGCTAGATGAAGCCGGCTGGGCACGAGGCGACGACGGGATGCGCGCTCGGGACGGGCTGCCCTGCGCTTTCGACCTGTACTACGCTGCCGGCGATTCCACGCGCCAGGCTCTGGCCTACGACTTCGCCGACCAGGCGGCGGCCCTCGGCATCGCCGTGGAGCCGAAGGGGGCCAGCTGGGACGACATCTACCTGCGGCAGTACGCCGACCCGGTGCTGTGGGGCTGGGGCTCAAACTCGCCGGTGGAGCTGTTCGAGCTCACTTACTCCACCGGTTGGGGCAACTACGCTCAGTACATGAACGACACGGTGGATGCGAACTTGGAAGCGGCCCAGGCGGCGCGCACCGTAGAGGAGTCCTACCCCTTCTACCAGGCCGCCCAGTGGGATGCGGCCACGGAGACCGGCGTGGCGCCGGAGGGGGCGGCCACCTGGGTGTGGCTCGCCAACGTGGACCACTTGTATTTCGAGCGCGAGGGCTTGAAGGTGGCTGAGCAGAAGCCGCATCCCCACGGGCATGGGTGGAGCCTGGTGAACAACATCGACCAGTGGTCTTGGAGCTGACTTCCTTGGGCGAACTGGTGATACAAAAATGATTAAATATGTTTTGGAAAATATCGGGCGGTTCCTGCTGTTGATGGCGGCGGTGGCGGTGGTGACGTTCACGCTGGTCAGCCTCTCGCCGGTGGATCCTCTGCAAGCGAACGTGGGGCAGGCGGCGCTGCTTTCCATGAGCGAGGAGAAGCGGGCGGCGCTGGCGGCCTATTGGGGAGCCGACACTCCCATGTTCGAGCGCTTCCTCGCTTGGGCCGGCGACCTTCTGCACGGCGATTTGGGAATGTCCCTGCGCTACAACGCGCCCGTGGCCGAGGTCATCGCCTCGCGGGCGGCCAACTCGCTTGCCCTCATGGGGGTGGCGTGGGTCGTCTCCGGCGTGCTCGGTTTCGCTTTGGGCGCGGCGGCGGCCCTGCGCGAGGGGCGGCTGCTCGATCGCTTCGTGCGCGGCTACTGCTTCGTTCTGGCCGTCTCGCCGACGTTTTGGGTGGGGCTGCTTTTGCTCATGGTGTTCTCCGTGTGGCTCGGGTGGTTCCCCCTCGGATTCTCGGTGCCCGTTGGCGTCTCCGCTGCCGACGTCACCTTCGCCGATGCGCTGCATCACATGGCGCTGCCGGCCATCACGCTATCGGTGGTGGGGGTGGCCAACGTGGCGCTGCACACCCGGGCCAAGGCCATCGATGTGCTGAACAGCGACTACGTCCGCTTCGCCCGGGCCCGCGGCCTCACGCGGCGCGAGGCGCTCGTCCGCCACGGCCTGCGCAATCTGGCGCTCCCGGCCATTACGCTCCAGTTCTCCCAGATCGCCGAGATCTTCGGCGGCTCGGTGCTCGTGGAAGAGGTGTTCAGCTATCCCGGCCTCGGCCAGGCCGCCGTCACGGCCGGTCTCGGGGGAGATGTGGCCCTGCTCGCCGGCATCGCACTTGTGTCGGCGGCGCTCGTGTTCGCGGGGAACTTGGCCGCGAACCTCATCTACGGCCTGGTGGATCCCCGTATGCGCCCGGTGCGTCGGCAGAAGGAGGTCGCTGATGACTGATGCAGTTTCCGTCAACCCCGAAGCTCCCGTGCTCTCGGCGCCGCGCCGCCGCCGGTTGCCCAACCGTCGCCGCGCCTTCGCGCTCGCCTTGGGCGGGGCGCTGCTGCTGATCGCCGTCGTCGCGGCCGGCCTTCTCGCCGGTCCCGCTGCCCAGGCGACCGATTTCGCCGCGAAGAGCCTGCCCCCGTCGCTTTCGCACCCGTTCGGCACCGACTGGATGGGCCGCGACATGCTCCTGCGCACGCTGGCCGGTCTCTCCACCAGCGTGCTCGTGGGCCTCATGGCGGCTGTGGCCTCCTCGCTCATCGCGCTCGCGCTGGCCGCGGCGGCGGCGCTGGGCCCCCGCTGGGCCGACCATGCGGTCAGCTGGCTCATCGATCTCATGATGGGCATTCCCCACATCGTGCTGCTCATCCTCATCTCCTACGCTTTGGGCAAGGGGTTCTGGGGCGTCACCATCGGCGTGGCCCTCACACACTGGCCGAGCCTCGCCCGCATCCTGCGCGCGGAAATACTCCAGTGCGCGTCCTCCGATTTCGTCGCGGCCGCCGCCCGTCTCGGTGCGGGCCGGCTCGCCATCGCCGCACGGCACATGGTGCCCTATGTCCTGCCGCAGTTCGTCGTGGGGCTCGTGCTGCTGTTTCCCCACGCCATCCTTCACGAGGCGGCCATCACCTTCCTCGGCTTCGGGCTGCCGCCGGAGATGCCGGCCATCGGCATCATCCTCTCCGAGGCCATGGGCTACCTGTCGGCGGGGCTGTGGTGGCTCGCGGTGTTCCCGGGGCTGGCGCTTGTCATCTGCGTCATGTTGTTCGATGTGGTGGGAACGAGCCTGCGCAAGCTCGTCGATCCGGCCTACGCCCAGGAATAGGAGGGGAGTATGGAAGAGAAGCCTGCCATCGCCCACGAGGCCGTCGATCACGGCGCTCAGCCGGTGCATCATCACCACTCCCATGCGGCCACGTCGCGTCACGGCCATGGGCATCATCTGCTGACGGTGGAGGACCTCTCCGTGTCCTTCCGCATGTACGACGAGGAAGGGGAAGGGGAAGCTCTCGGGCGGCTGGGGCGCTATTTGGACGCGCCCCAGCGGGAGGTGGAGGTCATCCACTCTTTGAGCCTTTCCGTGCACGAGGGGGAGATCGTCGCCGTGGTGGGCGCCTCGGGCTCGGGCAAGACACTTCTGGCCGACGCGGTGCTGGGCCTGTTCGAGCCCAACGCGCTCGTGCGCGGGCGCATCTGGTTCGACGGGCGCCCCATGGATGCGGCTGCCCTGGTCGCCGAGCGCGGGCGCGGCATCGCCCTCGTGCCCCAATCGGTGGCGAGCCTCGATCCGCTCATGCGGGTGGGGCGCCAAGTGGAAGGCATGCCGCGGGGACGCGGTGTGGCCCGTCGCGCCGACGCCGCCCGCCGCCGCGCCCGGCGTCGGGAGTTGTTCGCCCGCTACGGCCTTGCCGAGGAGGTCGCGCGCCTGTACCCTCACGAGCTCTCCGGCGGCATGGCCCGACGCGTGCTTCTGTGTTGCGCGCTCATGGACGCGCCGAAGCTCATCATCGCCGACGAGCCCACGCCCGGCCTCGATCTGTCGCTGGCCCAGGCGGCGCTCGCGGATTTCCGCGCCTTTGCCGATGATGGGGGCGGTGTCATGCTCATTACCCACGACATCGAGCTGGCGCTCACCGTGGCCGATCGCGTCGCCGTCTTCCGCGACGGCACCGTGGTGGAGGAGACCTCGGTCGCCGCTTTCGCCTCGCCCGACACGCTCGCCCACCCCTTTACCCGCCAGCTCTGGCACGCCCTGCCCGAGCACGGGTTTGTCGTGCCCACCGAAGGAGGTCCGCTATGCTAGAAGGCCGCCACCTCTCCGTCGCCTTCGACGGTCGCCCCGTTCTCGACGACATCTCCCTCGCCGTTGCCCCCGGCGAGCGCGTGCAGCTGGCCGCGCCCTCCGGCACCGGCAAGACGACGCTGTGCCGCGTGCTGGCGGGCTATCTGGCGCCCCGGGCGGGCGAGGTGCTCGTCGATGGCGAGCCGCTCCCCAAACGTAGCCCGTGCCCGGTGCAGCTCATCGGGCAGCATCCGGAGCTGACGTTGGATCCGCGCATGCGCATGGCGGCGAGCCTCGCCGAATGCGGCGCAAGCGAGGAGGAGCTGGACCGTCTGCGGGAGCTTTTGGGCATCCGCGGCGCATGGCTTTCGCGCTATCCCCACGAGCTCTCCGGCGGCGAGCTGCAGCGCTTCTGCATCGCCCGGGCCCTCGGCGCGCACCCGAGCTACCTCATCGCCGACGAGGTCTCCACCATGCTGGACGCCGTGACCCAGGCGCAGATCTGGCGGGCGCTCGTCGCCGAGGCAGAGGCGCGCGCCATGGGCCTTATCTTCGTCTCCCATTCCCCGGCCTTGGCCTCCCGCCTCGCCACCCGCGTGGTGGAGTTGCCAGTCGTTCCGGCTGCCGTCCGTGGATAGTTCGTGGATGGGCGCTTGCCTTTCCCGCGCTCAAGCCGTAATATAAGCAATTGCTGTTTTCGCCGCACTGTGCGAGCAGTGCTTGCGTATAGAGAATGAAAGTACAAGAAGGAGTTCCATTTCATGGCAGTCAAGATTCGCCTCGCTCGCCACGGCGCCAAGAAGCGCCCGTACTACCGCATCGTCGTCGCCGATTCCCGCTCCCCGCGTGACGGCCGCTTCATCGAGGAAGTGGGCCGCTACAATCCCTGCACCCATCCGCACCTGATCCAGTTCGACATGGAGAAGGTCGACCGCTGGATCGCCGACGGCGCCCAGCCCACCGATCGCGTCGCGAAGCTGCTGACGATCGCCCGCGAGAACGCCTAGCACCATGGCCGATCTCACGGAAGATCTCGCCGGCCTCACCGACGCCATCGTCCGTCCGCTCATCGACGAGTCCGATGCCCTGGACATCGCGGCCGCCGAGACCGAGGACGGCAGCATCATGGTGGAGATCCGCGTGGCCGCCGACGACGCCGGCAAGGTGATCGGCCGTCAGGGCCGGGTCATCAAGTCCATCCGCACCCTGGCCCGCGCCGCCGCGTCGAAGTCGGGCAAGCTGGTCGATGTGGAGCTCATCGACTAAATGCGCGGCTGGATGTCTATCGCCTATCTGGCGAAACCGAAGAATCTGAACGGAGGGCTCGTCGCACGAGGTGCGTCGGGCCTTCCCTTTGTGCTGTACCCCGGCCTTAAGCTGGCCGTCGTGCCGCCCCAGCTGGACGCGCCCCGCACGCTCACCGTGCGCGAGGTGACGGAGCGGGCCGAGAACGAGGCGCTCGTCTTCTTCGACGAGGTGTCCGATCTGAGTGGTGCCGAGCTTCTGGCCGGCTGCGAGCTTCTGGCCCGCGAGGAGGACATCGACGCCTCGGTGCTGGAAGAGGCCGAGGCGCTGCCCGCCTGGGAGGGCTGGTCGGTGCACGACGAGCGCGCGGGATACGTGGGCGAGGTCGTGGAAGTCGCCGAGCGCGCGACCCAGCCTTTGCTCACGGTGCGCCGCCCCGAGGGGGGAGAGGCGCTCATCCCGCTGGTGGACGAGTTCATCGTTGGCATCGACGAGGCCGGCCGCCGCATCGATGTGTCCCTGCCCGCCGGCCTGCTCGATCTGTAGGACGCCCCGCGCGTCGTCTTCTTTCCGCCCGTCCGCGCCACCCATCGACAAGGGATCCCATGCTCATCGAAACCCTCTCCACGTTCCCGCATATGTACGACTCGGTCATGGGCGAGTCCATGATGAAGCGCGCCCAGGAGAAGGGCATCTTGGAATTTCGCGCCCACGACCTGCGCGACTGGACTCACGACCGCCACCGCACCACCGACGACGACCCCTACGGCGGCGGCGCCGGCCTCGTCATGAAGTGCGACCCCATCTTCGAGGCGGTAGAAGCCATTCTAGGAAAAGAGTTCGTGGAAGCGAAACTTGCCTCAGCCATGGGGGAGCCTGGCGGGATTTCGGGTGGTGCTCACCAAGCGAGTTCCGCAGCGAACGCGATCAGCCCAGTGGGCTGTCGCGCCGAGCGAGGACTGTCTGAGCGACTGAGCATTACCCGGAAGGCCGCCCCAGGGGGACTTGCGAGCAGCTCAACCACGGTTGAGTTCGGCGGGGATGCGGGGTGCCCTGACCGAGCGAGTTCCGCAGCCCCCCAGATCGTCTTCCTAGCCCCCCAGGGCCGCCCCTTCGACGACGCCTATGCCGATAAGCTCGCCGCCGCCGATCACTTGCTGTTCATCTGCGGCCACTACGAGGGCATCGACGAGCGCGTCTACGCCCTGGCCGACCACGTCATCTCGCTGGGGGACTACGTGCTCACCTCCGGCGAGCTGGCCTCCATGGTGGTCATCGATGCCGCGGTGCGCAAGCTGCCCGGCGTGCTGGGGGCGGCAGACGGCCCCGTGGACGAGTCCTTCACCAGCGGCCTTCTGGAATATCCCCAGTACACGCGTCCGGCTGACTTCCGCGGCATGAGGGTGCCCGAGGTGCTCACGAGCGGCAACCACGCCGCCATCGCTCGCTGGAGGCGCGAGCAGTCCCTCGCCCGCACGGCCGCCGCCCGCCCCGACCTCATCGCCGCCGCCGAGGCCGCGGGCCGCCTTGCCCCCGCTGACCAGAAATTTTTGAAGTTGTTGGAACCAGCGCCGACGGGCGCGGCCGAAGGGGTATCATAGCGTTTCCGACAATTGTGAGCGCAGACGTGGAAGGGGCATCGCGAAGATGTACGACAACGGCTATGGGACCGATCCTTACGGCTACCAGCCGCAGCCCCAGCCCCGTCCCTCGCGTGCCTCGAGCTTTTTGCGCACGGTGCTCTCCGTGCTCGTGCTCGTGGTGCTCGTGGTGCTGCTCTCCTGGGGGCTGCGCACCTTCGTTTTCCAAGCCTACGAAATCCCCTCCGGCTCCATGGAGGAGACCATCATGCCCGGCGACATGGTCTTCTCCGAGAAGATCACCTACTACGGCAGCGACCCGGCCCCCGGCGACATCGTCACCTTCCAAGACCCCGATCCGGAGCAGGGCGGCCGCATCCTCATCAAGCGCGTCATCGCCGTGGGCGGCCAGACCGTCGATCTGCGCGACGGCCGCGTCTATATAGATGGCGTGCTGCAGGATGAGCCCTACACCCGCGGCGAGCCGTCCTACCCGCTGACGCCCTACTACGGGCTTACCATCGACTACCCCTACACGGTGCCCGAAGGCGGCCTGTGGGTCATGGGGGACAACCGCACCAATTCCCAGGATTCCCGTTACTTCGGCGCCATCAAGGAGTCGAGCGTCACGGGAAAGGCGATATTCATCTACTGGCCGCTGACCGACGTCGGCCCGCTGTAATTCGAGCAAAGGAGACCCATGGCACCAGACACTGCCGAGAAGGTCGGGAAGGCGACGCCCCCCACCTTCCAAGACGTCATCATGAACCTGCAGCGCTACTGGGCGAGCACCGGTTGCGTGGTGCTGCAGCCCTACGACAACGAGGTGGGCGCCGGCACGAACGCCCCGGCCACCACGCTGCGCTCGCTGGGGCCCGACACCTGGCGCACCTGCTACGTGCAGGGCTGCCGCCGTCCCACCGACGGCCGCTACGGCGAGAACCCCAACCGCGGGCAGTTCTACTACCAGTTCCAGGTGCTCATCAAGCCCTCGCCGGACAACATCCAGGATCTGTATCTGGGCTCTCTTGAGGCCATCGGCATCGATATCTCGGCCCATGACGTGCGCTTCGTGGAAGACGACTGGGAGAGCCCGACGCTGGGCGCCTGGGGCCTGGGCTGGGAGATCTGGATCGACGGCATGGAAGTGACCCAGTTCACCTACTTCCAGCAGGTGGGCGGCTTCGAGTGCGACCCGGTGCCCGTGGAGATCGCCTACGGCCTGGAGCGCCTCACCATGTTCGTCCAGGGCGTCGACAACATGTACGACATCGTGTGGGCCCGCGGCGACGACGGCGTGGTGTTCACCTACGGCGACGTGTACCTGGAGAACGAGCGCGAGTACTCCGCGTTCAACTTCGAGGTGGCCGACACCGAGTTCCTCTTCCAGGAGTTCGCCGATCGCGAGGTGGAGTGCCTGCGCACCCTGAAGGCGTCGCTCCCGCTGCCGGCCTACGACTCGGTGCTGAAGTGCTGCCACGCCTTCAACCTGCTCGATGCCCGCGGCGTCATCTCCGCCACCGAGCGCATGGCCTACATCCTGCGCGTGCGCACGCTCGCCAAGGCCTGCTGCGCGTCCTACATGAAGAACGTCGTGGGGATGGATGTCGACACGTCCGATTTGGACGCCCTGCTCGCCGATGTGCCCGATCCGCTGGCGAAGCCGGCTGCCGAGGCAGCGTCCAACGTCGTGCCGGCGTGCCCCGAGCCTGCGCCCGGCGGCGGATGCCCCGGCGCTGCAGCGGCCGCCGATCATTCCGAGCGCGCCTTCGAGTTCGTGACCATCGCCGAGGACGCCGTCTCCGCCCCGTCCGAGTCGTCCGATCCGTCCGAGAAGGAGGCCTAGAAGATGTCCGATACCGCAACCCTCGCCTTCGAGATCGGCACCGAGGAGATTCCCGCCTTCGATTTGAAGCGTGCCACCGAGCAGCTCGCTGAGCTCGTGCCCGCCGCCCTGGATGCCGTGCGCATCCCCCACGGGGAGGTGGCCATTTACACGAGCCCGCGCCGTCTCATCGCCATCGTGGCCGACGTGGCCGCCCGAACCGAGGCCCTGGAAGAGGTCTTCCGCGGGCCCGCCGCCAAGATCGCCTTCGACGAGGAGGGCAACCCCACCAAGGCCGCCATCGGCTTCGCCCGCGGCAAGGGGCTCGACGTGGACGCGCTTGAGCGCCGCGACGAGAACGGCACCGAGTACGTCTACGCCGTGCGCCAGGTGCCCTCCCAGGATGTGGCGGCCCTGCTGCCCGAGGTGCTGCGCGGCGTCATCGACGGCATCTCCTGGCCGAAGTCCTGCCGCTGGGGCACCACGACCGAGATGTTCTCGCGCCCGGTGCGCTGGCTGGTGGCGCTTCTGGGCGATACGGTGATTCCCGTGGAGTACGCCGGGCTCGTGGCCGATCGCGAGACGCGCGGCCATCGCTTCCTGGCCCCCGGCCCGCACACCGTGGCCTCGGCCGACGACCTCGTGTCCGTGGTGGAGGGCGCCTTCGTCGTGCCCACCCAAGAGGCCCGCGAGGCGGTCATCCGCAAGGGCGTGGCGGCCATCGAGGCGGCCACCGGCTTCACCGCCGATCTGCCGGCCAAAACGCTCACCGAGGTCATCAACCTCTCGGAGTACCCCACCCCCATGGTGGGCACCTTCGACGAGGAGTTCCTGAAGGTTCCCGAGGAGATCATCGTCGACGCCATGCTCATGCACCAGCGCTACTTCCCGCTGTACGACGATAAGGGCAAGCTCACCAACAAGTTCATCATCGTCTCCAACGGCGATCCGGCCCATGAGGCCACCATCGTCGACGGCAATGAGCGCGTGGTGGCCGCCCGCCTCTACGATGCGAAGTTCTTCTACGACGAGGACTTGAAGATGCCTTTGAGCGCCTACGTCGATCGTCTCGATGAAGTAGTCTTCCAGGAGGCGCTCGGCACCATGCGCGACAAGACCGCCCGCGTGGTGAAGCTGTCGGCCCGCATCACGTCGGCCGCCGGCATCGAGGCCGCCGAGATGCGCGACATCGCGCGATCCGCTTACCTGGCCAAGGCCGACCTGGTGACGAGCGCCGTCATCGAGTTCACGAGCGTCCAGGGCATCATGGGCAGCTACTACGCCACCGCCGCCGGCGAGCCGCCTCGCGTGGCCCGCGCCATCGCCGAACACTATCGCCCGCGCTTCTCCGGCGACGCCATTCCCACCGACATCATCGGCCAGGTGGTGGCGCTCTCCGATAAGATCGACACCATCTGCGGCCTGTTCACCGTGGGCCAGGCGCCCACCGGCTCCTCCGACCCCTTCGCGCTGCGCCGCGCCGCCTTGGGCGTGCTGGCCATCCTGGAGGAGACGGGCCTGCCGATCAGCCTGGTGGAGACCATCGACGGCTCGCTCATCATCTACCGCGAGGCCGGGCTTCAGTTCGACAACGCCGAGGTGCGCCGCGAGATCATCGACTTCTTCATCACCCGCGAGAAGGTGGCCCTGCGCGATGCCGGCGTGAAGGCCGACACCATCGACGCCGTGCTCGCCTGTGGCATTGAGGAGCCGATCGTGCTCGCCCGCCGCGCCCGCGCTCTGGAGGCCGCCCGCACCGAGAACCCGCAGGTCTTCGACGACTTGGCCACCGCCTTTGCCCGTGCGAACAACCTGCGCGAGATCGGCCTGGGCACTGGCTACAAGAAGGCCGAGCTCACCGCGGTGGAAACGGCGCTCGCCGAGGCTGTGGCCACTGCCGAGGGCGACGTGGCCGCCGCTCTCGCCGACGACCGTTACGCCGACGCCCTCGTGGCCCTGGCGGCCCTGCGCGCGCCGGTGGACGAGTTCTTCGACACCACCATGGTCATGGACGAGGATCCGGAGGTTCGCGCGAACCGCCTGAAGCTCTTGAACCGCTTCGCCAACGTCTTCGCCCACGTTGCCGACTTCTCCCAGATGGCGAAGAAGTAGTTCCATTCCGTTCGCCCTGACGGGACGAACGGATCTGCCGATGCTGCGGTTCCGGCAGGCACCTGGCTTTGCCCCTTATTTCGGGTCGGCGTGACCGAAGGTCACTTGGCCCGAAGGCGGGGCAACTCCAGGCGCCTGTCGGAACCTCGCTGACTTCCTTGGGCGAACCAGTGAGGATGTTCTGAATGCACAATAAGACGCCAGCTGAGCGCGCGGCTCGCGTGCCCACCATCCACATCATTTCCGATTCCATCGGCGAGACGGCCCAGGTGGTGGCGCGCGCTGCTGCGGCTCAGTTCGGCGTCACGAGCCCGCACCTCGAGATCTTCTCGAAGGTAAAGAGCTTCGAGGAGGTGCGCGGCTACCTGCTCGAGCATGCGCGGCATCACGAGGAGGTGCTCGGAGATGATCGCATGCTCGTGATGTACACGCTGGTCAACGCCGATATTCGCGAGCCGTTGCAGGGCTTTCTGGCCGAACATCCCAACATCGTGGCCGTCGATGTGCTCACGGCCGCCGTCGCTGCCGTCTCCGAGATGAGCGGCATGGAGCCGGTGGGCAAGCCCGGCATGCTGCGCGTGGTGGACCACAACTATTTCAAGCGCATCGGCGCCCTGGAGTTCACCATCGCCCACGACGACGGCCAGAACCCCGAGGATCTCACGAAGGCCGACATCGTGCTTTTGGGGGTCTCGCGCTCCTCGAAGACGCCGCTTTCCATCTACCTGGCCCAGCAGGGGCTGAGGGTTGCCAATGTGCCGCTGGATCCCACCACCGAGCCGCCCTCGCAAATCTACGATGTCGATCGCACGCGCCTGTTCGGCCTCATGATCACGCCGGAGGTGCTGCTGGACATCCGGCGCAAGCGCATCAAGAAGGCGGCGGGGAAGGCCGGCGGCGGCCAGTTCGCCATGCTCGCGAAGAACTACGCCGATCCCGAGTACATCTACCGCGACCTGGAAGCCAGCCGCGCCCTCATGCGCCGACTCGGCTGCATCGTCGTGCACACCGAGGGCCGCGCCGTGGAGGAGACCGCCCAGGAGATCCTCCGCTACTACGAGCGCAGCCACCCCTCCAACACCGACATCATCGACTAGCCCCCGCTACGCCGCCTTGCCCGCGCCTGCGCGCCGCCTTGCTCGACTTTGTTCCCAATGCTGGTCAAAAAAGTGGCGGAAACTGCTTTTGCGGAGGCTTTGAGGGCAGGTTCTGGCCAAAAAGGAGCCGCTGGCTGCATCAGCTTCACGCTGGGCTCAATCGGAGTACTAATCGCGCGCTCCTGAACAGGGAAAACTTTAATCTGCTATAGAGCTCTTTTCGAAAAAACAGGGTAGTGGGCAAAATAAGGGCGATAGCTGCCAGCTAGCGTGGCATTTTTGGCCAAAAGAATTCATGAGGCGCGCCAGAGGATCCTGATTTGTCGGTCGCGCTCTGCTGCATGTGTTGCCGGGTACGCTCCTCTTGTGTCTCGTCGAGCCCTGCGCGCCTTGCTGCTCGCGCCCCGCCGCAAGCTTCGTCGAGCGCACCCCGCTGCGGATCCAGATATCTTTCAGAGCAATTGCGAGGAATGCCGTGAATGTGCGGATCTTGTGCAGTGGGTGCTCGCCGAAGAAGAGCAACGAGAAATTTGTTCCTGAAGTATTTTGCGTTTTGGGAACGGCACGACGATCGGCTTGCGTGGTTGTTGATAACTCCCCTCATGTGACCTCGTGCTTTGAAAACTTCAACGCAATGTCTCGTTTCATTCCCGATGGAGTCCCGACTGGCGCCGGGGATGACGGCAAAATGCACCCCTAGTCAATTGCCTGCTTCTGGCATAGAGTACGCGGAACACTTTCCTCTCGCCCGTTGCGTCGGATCGCTCAAGCTGCGCGCTGCGGAGGCGAAACGAAGCGAGAGGCGGTTGTTCAAACGATGGGAAGGGGAGGTTCATGCGCGTTGCTCTCTACGGCGAGTCGGCATTCGCCTACTATCTCGTTGCGGGCGATGCGCCTTCTGCGGTGGCGCCCCCCAGCGTCCTTGATAGATCCTGCTACCCTACGCAGGCTACCCTGGACTATGTGCGTGAGCGAATGCCTTACCTTACGCGCCCCGTGCATTGCTTGGTTCCTAAGTGGGAGCGCTGCACCCTCAATGATGTGCATCTGCATGGCTCGTCGTATCCCTATCGATCGGGATCCTTTTTGCGCATCGATCATGGCGTTATTGTTTCGTGTCCCGAATTATGCTTTCTTCAGCTGGCCCAGAGCCTCGATCTTCTCCCGTTGATTCAAGCGGGATGCTTTCTGTGCGGGACTTTCGGCCTCGATCCCTCGGTGCCGTCGGGGCTTATGGGACGAACCCCGTTGGCAAGCCCTCGACGCATCGGCGCCTATCTCGAGCGATGCCCAGGTCACGATGGCCTTGCACGCGCACGGGAGGCTCTGCGGTTTGTCTGTGCCGAGGCAGCATCGCCGCCTGAAGTGTTCATGCGGCTTGTGCTCGGACTCCCAGCACGGTTGGGCGGTTTCGGATTGAGCGGGTCGGTGATGAACAGGCGCATTAAGCCGTCGAAGCGGGCAAAAGCGCTTGCTGGACGGGAGAGCTTGGTTCCAGACCTGTATTTGCCGGATTGCAAGCTCGACATTGAATTCGATTCGAATGCCGAGCATCTTACGGCGCGCCAGGCGACGCTTGACGCGACAAAGCGCATGGCGCTGGAAAGTGACGGCCTGAAGGTAATCACCGTTACAACTTCGCAGTTGGCCAGCGCTTCGGCTATGCGCCACGTCGCCCAGGAGGCGCACGCAAGACGAGGCACGCGATTACGCTTGCGCTGCAAGAACTTTGCATTAAGGCAAAAACGACTCTATCAGCTGAGATGGTCCATGGACGATTATCTCGACGAGGGGTGGGTTGCGGCGCAGCGGTCTTGCTGTCGGTCAAGCGCGCTGCACGCAGAGGTGTTTTAGCGGGGGGTGCCCAGCCACGGGTTCTGATCGCTAGCGTTGCTCGGGCACTTTCTGGACAAAAAAGCATTGCGAACTGGCAGTTAAGACGGGAAAATTGACCACTGTCTTCAGCTGGGAAAAGAAGGGTTATCAAAAGGCCAGGTCACGGGCTTGTGGTAGAGGACGGAGATGCGATTTGCGCATCGCTTTTGCAGCTGAGGAATGCTTTTTGGCCAAAACCCACGAAGATGGCTTGCCAAAATGCAGTCAGCGCCACTTTTTTGGCCCGTGATGCAGTTAACGCCGATTTTCTGGCCGTGGAGGGCTTGCATCGAAATGCGGCTGTATGACACTGTGTCTATTTCCTAGACTGTCCAGACTGTCGTGTGCCGCCGTGCTCGTTGTCCAGAGTGTTTTTCCTGCTGCGTTTCTTGAGCGCCATCGTCTCGGGCGAATGATGCACCATCGGCAGATGAGCGGGGAGAGTTGGGGGTTGCAAACGACCGCTTGTGAGATTTTGGGGTACTGCGGCCTGATGGGGGAGGGGAATCGCGAAATAGGCGAGATTATCCCTTATAATTGAAGCCAACTTGTTTCGTTTCGGTGCTCAGGCAACAGGGATGTCCGCGATTCGGGGATGCCCGCGACGTTCGGGATATCCACGATGCTCGGGGATGCCCGCGACGTTCGGGATATCCACGATGCTCGGGGATGCCCGCGATGTGCCTGCGGCTAAGCTCGGAACGAAGCGGGGCGCCTTGTCCGGCTCGGCTGGCATGGCGGGAAAGGCAGCTGCGGCAATCGCGCGCTGTCGGCAGGGGCGCTCGCGTCGCCGCGAAGGCGAAGCGGGGCGCATCGGCCGGCGTCGCGGGCGGGGTTCGCGGTAAGGCAATCGCGGCGCGCACAAGGGGCGTCGCTTAAGCTTTAAGGAGAAGTAAGGTGACAGAAGCAGTGAAGCGCGTCTACGCCTTCGGCAAGGACGCCAACGGGAACAATGTGACCGAGGGCAACACCGAGATGAAGTGGGTGCTCGGCGGCAAGGGCGCGAACCTCGCCGAGATGGCCAACATCGGGCTGCCGGTGCCTCCCGGATTCACCATCACGTGCCAAACCTGCATGGAGTACGCCAACGCCGGCAATGTGTGGCCGGAAGGCGCGCTCGACACCATCGCCGAGTACCGCGCCGACCTGGAGGAGCGCATGGGCAAGCGCCTCGGCGACGCCGAGGACCCGCTGCTCGTGTCCGTTCGCTCCGGCGCCCCCTTCTCCATGCCCGGCATGATGGACACCGTGCTGAACCTCGGCCTTAACGATGAGTCCATCAACGGCCTCATCAAGCAGACCGACAACCCGCGCTTCGCTTGGGACTCCTACCGCCGCTTCATTCAGATGTTCTCCAACGTCGTGATGGGCCTCGACGGTGATCTGTTCGAGAACGCCATCGTCGCCATGAAGAACGACCGCGGCGTCGCTTCCGACACCGATCTGACTGCCGAGGACCTGCAGGAGCTCGTCGACGAGTTCAAGGCCATCTTCGCCGAGAACGTCGACGGCGAGGCCTATCCGTCGCTCGTGGTGGACGGGGAAGTGGCCTTCCCGCAGGATCCCATGGTGCAGCTGCAGCTGGCCATCGAGGCCGTCTTCGGCTCTTGGAACAACCCGCGCGCGGTTCTCTACCGCCAGAAGGAGAAGATCGCCGACGATCTGGGCACCGCCGTCAACGTGCAGTCCATGGTGTTCGGCA
>ENA-OUPA01000814-OUPA01000814.1-human-gut-metagenome-genome-assembly--contig:-NODE-814-length-17184-cov-5.74027_pt1 | contig 17184 bp, 19 predicted proteins | sample MGYA00237939_ERZ548770 | MGnify/ENA primary metagenome ERZ548770 (study PRJEB26490, sample SAMN05356877) | human gut metagenome | biome: terrestrial biome; feature: human-associated habitat; material...
GGAATCCCCCTCAGGCAGGTCTTAGGGCGGCAGCCCTAACGTACCCCTTAACGAAAAACGCAGTTTCAGAGCAGAATGCAAAGCATTCTGCAATTGAAACGGGTTCGCACTGAAATATATGTTTTAGCCGCAGAACTACATCAACCGCCGCGAAGCGTCACCTGACTGGCGCACAAGCCTGCTTCGCTGAAGCAAGCGTTTAAAACCGCATAAAGAAAAGCGCCTTCCCTTTCGGGAAGACGCTTGATTCGCTTTGCTCTTACTCAGCGGTGTAGGGCAGCAGCGCGATGGCACGGGCGCGCTTGATGGCCTCAGACAGCTGACGCTGATGCTTGGCGCAGTTGCCGCTCATACGACGGGGCATGATCTTGCCGCGCTCGTTGATGTTGCGGCGCATACGGGAGTTCACATCACGGAACTCCTTGTAGTCGATGTACTCGATCTTATCGACACAGAACGCACAAACCTTACGGCGCGGCTTACGGCCGCGCGGACGGCGTGCTCCACGATCTTCAGACATGGAAGTTCTCCTTTCTTCACCAGCATGGCTGGCGGAACAAATCAATCTCGGTTTTTAAAAGGGCAGTTCATCGTCATCCACCTGCACGCTGGTGAAACCAGCATCCGCGGGCGCGTAAGCCGGAGCCTGCGTGCGCGGGGCAGGGGCGGCAGCCGGTGCTGCGTGATAATCGCCGGAAGGAGCGCCGCCGTTCTGATTCGCGGAAAGGAACTCGACCTCGTCGGCGACGATGTCAAACGCGCTGCGCTTGGAACCATCCTGTGCTTCGTAGGTGCGGGTCTGAATGGAGCCGACAACGGCAACCTTTCTTCCCTTGGTCAGGTAGCGACCGCAGAGCTCGGCGAGCTGACGCCAGGCGACGATGTTCAGGAAATCCGTTTCCTGCTGACCGGTCTGCGCATTGCGAAAACGGCGGTTCACCGCAATCGAAAAGTTGCAAACCGGAACGCCGGACTGCGTGGATCTCATTTCAGGGTCACGGGTCAAGTTGCCGATCAGAAAAACCTTATTCATATACTCTGTTTCCTCTTAGAATTCCGACTGGCGATTTGTAATTACGCCTGCTCAGAAGCGGCGGTCTCGGTCTCTTCGCTCACAGGAGCGACGCGAGCCGCACGCGGCTTGACGCTGCTCTTCTTTTCGAGCAGCTTGACGATCTGAGAACGGATAACGCTCTCGCTGATGCCGAGATTACGGGAGAGCTCCTTGGGCAGCTCGGAAGCGCCGTTGAAAGCGACATACACGTAATAACCTTCGGTCTTGTAGTCGATAGCGTAAGCAAGACGGCGCTTGCCCCACTCCTCAACCTTGACAACCTCGCCGCCGTTGGCAGCGATGATACCATTGAACTTCTCGATGAGCTCCTTGCGGGCAGTCTCCTCGACGGTGGTATCAATGATGTAGATCAGTTCGTACTTATTCATGATCCTTTCACCTCCTTTTGGACTCTGGCTCTGCAATTTTGCGTGCAGAACAAGGATGTGCCAGTTGTGTATGATAGCACAGAACACGGAAAAAAGCAAGCGTTTTCCCTAAAATTTAATCAAAAACACGAAAAAAAGGCGAAGAATGCGCTTTTTTCATTCCAAAGGGGCGAATCAGCCGGTTCCCGCGTGCCCGTATCGAAGAAATCGCTTCAAAGCACAGCCAAAACCCTTGACGCGAAAGGCGTTTAAGGTTATAATCAGTCGGATAGTCAGCATTTAAGCAAGACCGATATTCTCCAAGAGGATTAAAAAGGAAATTATGTTTGTCGATCAGGTAAAAATCACAGCCAAGGCCGGTAACGGCGGCAATGGCGCAGTTTCTTTCCATCGCGAAAAATTCGTGCAGAACGGCGGACCGGACGGCGGCGACGGCGGCAACGGCGGCGATATCGTCCTGCTCGCGGATGAAAACATGCACACGCTGATGGATTTCCGTTATAAACGCAAGTATACCGCCGAAAACGGCGAAAACGGCGCGGCGACACTCTGCCGCGGCAAGAGCGCGAAGGACTTGATTATCAAGGTTCCGGTCGGCACAATCGTGCGCGAGGTGTCGGATGGACGCCTTGTCGCGGATATGCACGAGGCGGGACAGCGTCATATTCTGCTCAAGGGCGGACGCGGCGGCTGGGGCAATGCGCATTTCGCCACGCCGACCCGTCAGGCGCCGAATTTCGCCAAGCCGGGGCAGAAGTGCGAGGTCGTCGAGTTCGAGCTGGAGCTGAAGACCATCGCGGACGTCGGTCTGGTCGGATATCCGAACGTCGGCAAGAGTACGATTCTCTCCGTTGTGACGGCGGCGCGCCCGAAGATTGCGAATTATCATTTCACGACCCTTGCGCCGAATCTGGGCATCTGCCGCCAGTATGGCACGGATTTCGTCATGGCGGATATCCCCGGTCTGGTGGAGGGCGCGAGCGACGGCGTCGGCTTGGGCATCCGCTTCCTGCGCCATGTCGAGCGCACCCGTCTGCTGGTGCATGTCGTGGATATCGCGGGCAGCGAGGGACGCGACCCTGTCGAGGATTTTGAGCATATCTGTGATGAGCTGGTCGCTTACGGCGATTTGGCGGAGCGTCCGCAGATTGTCGCCGCGAACAAGATGGATCTGCCGGGGGCGGAGGAAAACCTGGAGCGCCTGCGTCAGCATCTTCGCGGCACGGATATCGAGGTCTATCCGATATCCGCCGCGACGCGTCAGGGCTTTGACGAGCTGATGGGCGCGATTGTCCGCATCCTGCCGACTCTGCCGGAACGCCGCGTCTTTGAAGAAGAGCTGCCGGTTGAAACGACGGAGCAGGAGCCGTTTGCCATCGAGAAGGAAGGCGGTTACTATATCGTGACCGGCCCGGCGATGGAGCAGCTTATTGATTCGGTCAACTTCAACGATCAGGAATCGCTGAATTACTTCCATCGCACACTCCGCAGCCGCGGTGTCATCGACGCTCTGCGTGCGGCAGGCGCAAAGGAAGGCGACAGCGTCGTCATCGGCGATATGGAATTCGACTTTGTAGAGTAATAAGGAGTTACGTTTGGGGCTTTGCACCCCGACGCGATTGACGTACTCTTGCTTTGATAGGAGAAAGGACAGCTTATGACCAGTAAACAGCGTGCGTATCTGCGCAGCTTGGCGAATACGATGGATCCCATTGTCCACGTGGGCAAGGACGGGGTCAATGAAAATATGGTGAAGCAGGTTTCCGACGCGCTTGAAGCGCGCGAGCTGATTAAGGGCACCGTGCTTCAGAACAGCCCGATGACCGCCCGTGAAGCGATCAACACGCTCTGCGAGGGCGCAGGGGCCGAGCCGGTGCAGTGCATTGGCAACCGCTTTGTGATTTATCGGGCGCGCGAGAAAGACCCGAAGATCATCCTGCCGTAAGGCTGAAAACGCATCAAAAAAAACGATCCGAGGCTGTGCCGTAATCGACGGTAAAGCCCGGGTCGTTTTTCGTTTTGGATTGTTTTTTTAAAGCTCCGTTAAAACCGCCGCTTCGCGCTTGCGGCGCAAATCAGCGCAGGGCTTCCACGGCTTTTTCAAGTCCCTCGGCATTTTCGACGGCGTAGCAATTCACCGCCGCGCCGAGCGTTTTCCGGACGAATCCGGTCAATGCCGTGCCGGGACCGATTTCGACAAACGTATCTGTGCCGAGCCGCGCCAGTTCGCGAATCGTATCCTCCATCCGCACGGGAGAAAAGACCTGACGCTCCAAAAGCGACGGAATGGTTTCGTCGCTCTTTTCTCTGCCGAGGCAGTTGAAGAGAACGGGAATCTGCATACCGCCGAAAAACTCGCTTTGGAAACGCTCGTGCAGTGCTTCCGCGGCAGGACGCATCAGCGGCGTATGGAAAGGTCCGCTGACACGCAGGGGAAGCAGACGGCGCGCACCCGCTTCTTTGGCAAGCTCGCCTGCACGTGCGACGGCGGCAGCTTCGCCGCCGATGACAATCTGACCGGGGCAGTTGTAGTTGCAAATCTGCACGACGCCCAGCTCGCCCGCTTCCTCACAGCAGCGCATCAGCGCTTCACGGTCAAGCCCCAGCACGGCAGTCATGGCGCTTTGTATGCCCTCGCTGGCTTTCGCCATCGCCGCTCCGCGGTACGCTGCCAGTTCAATTGCGGATTTGGCGGTCAGCACGCCGGAAGCCTCCAGTGCGCTGTATTCGCCCAGACTCAGCCCCGCAACATAATCCGGACGGAGACCTGCGTCAAACAGCGCAGCCGTCACGCCGCAGGCAAAGGCGACCATGCAGGGCTGGGTGTACTGCGTCTGGTTCAGCGTTTCCTGTGCGCCGTCAAAACAGAGCGCGTGCAGGTCAAAATCGAGATCTCCCGCGTCGAAAGCGGCGCGGAAGGCGGGAGAAGCGTCATACAGGTCGCGCCCCATGCCGACCCGCTGACTGCCCTGTCCGGCGTAGAGAAAAGCAATCTTCATATGTCTGTGTGTTCCTCAAGTCGTTGTTTTCATCCGTCGTCATCCGTCGTGCGGAAGTGAGAGCAGGCTCAGCCTGCTTAAATTTCCATCATCACGCCTGCCCACGTTAAGCCGCCGCCAAAGCCGACCAGAATGATGCGCTGACCGGACTGGAGCAGTCCCTTTTCGCGCATCTCGTCCAGCGCAAGGGGAATGCTCGCGGCACTTGTGTTCGCGTATCGGTCGAGATTGCGGTAGAATTTTTCGGCGGGCATGCCCAAGCGGCGGATGCTTGCATCCAGGATGCGGACATTTGCCTGATGGCAGATGACCCAATCCACATCGTCCGGCGTGACGCCCGCCTTTTGGCACAGCTCATTCACACACTGAGGAATCGTCGTGACGGCAAAGCGGAAGACCGCCTGTCCGTCCATCGTCATCCGCTGCTCGCGGCAGGGACCGCCGACACGGATGAGCGTATCGCCGCGTACGCCGACGACATGCTCATAGGGCGCGTCCTTGCAAAGCTCGAAAACCGCCGCGCCTGCGCCGTCGCCGAAAAGCACGCATGTGTTCCTGTCCTGCATATCCAGAACGGCACTCATCTGCTCCGCGCCGATGACCAGCGCATAGTGCTTGTCGTTCGCCAGAAGCAGACCGCGTGCGGTTTCCATCGCAAAGAGGAAGCCTGCGCACGCCGCGCCGACATCCATGGCGGGAATATTCTGCGGCAGCTCCAGCGCCGCGTGAACCAGACATGCCGTGCTGGGCATGGCGTATTCGCCGGAAGAGGTCGCGACAAGCACACAGCCGATGTCCTCTTTGCTGACGCCGCTCTGCTCGAGCGCGATGCGTGCGGCTTGAATGGAGAGCGTCGTCGTGTTTTCGCCCTCGCCGCAGAAATAACGCTGGTGGATGCCGGTTCGGGTGGAGATCCATTCGTCACTGGTATCGACGAACTGGCGCATATCGTCGTTGGTCATGGCTTTTTCGGGAAGCGCACGACCGGTTGCAATCAGCTTTAATCCGTTCATATTCAGACCTCTTTCAAAAAAGACCCGCACGGCGCACGGCGGGTCTCGGAATGTTGACGAAACAGGGCTTACTTGTTTTCCTTCAGATAGGTCAGCAGGTCGTTCACGGTCAGGAACGTTGCCATCAGTCCGTCGGGCATGCTCACACCGAGCTTGTCCTCAATCGCCATGCTCAGTTCGACCGTGTCCAAGCTGTCCGCACATACATCGGGCACAAGCTGGGCTTCCGGGGTGACGGCGTCGGGGTTGCAGTTGGGCAGAGCCGCGACGATAACTTCTTTCAGCTGTTCAAAATTCATGAGAATCATACTCCTTTTTCTGCTTACTCTATCATTCTATCAGAGCGGGGCGATTTGTCAAGACCCGGCGGACTGAACGAATTCGCTGTTTTCCCAATTCTCCACGCGGTATGCCTCGTATTGCGCCAGCTTTTCGTTCCAGGCGCTGTAAGCGCTGTCGCCGCGGTGGTCATCCAGCGCGTAATGCTCGGTCAGCCACTGACCGACGAAATGCGTCAGCTTGCTTGCGCCATCCGGGTTCATGTGCCCCAGATAATCGTAGCAGTCGGTGTAAAAGTCGATGCCCGTATCCGCGTCAAACAGGTTGAGGAACGGCACATTCAGCTCATCCGCAAGCCGCTGCACGCTGTTCATGTTCGCCTGTTCCTGCTCGGAAACCGGCGCAGGCAATGCCATCAAAACCGGCTCGATGCCGTTTTCGCGGCAATAGGCGATGATGTTCCGCAGCGCCTGTGTGCCCGGCAGTTCGCCTTCGGTCATTGCGTGCGTGCGGGTATAGGGGAGCGGTTCGCCGCGCCCGATGCGCATTTCGCTGCCCATCATGAACGGTTCGCAGTTGATCATGCGTTCGCCCGTGCCGGTCATCAGCTCTTCCCAACGGCTGTGGTAAAGGGAGAAGGGCATCATGAATTCCATCCACTGCCCCTTTGGGAGCGTTGCACGAACGGCTTCGAACTTCCTGAGGGAGAGCGGATAGCTGTCAAAGAAGAGATGGCGATAGCTGAACGTCCATTCCAGATCAAGCGGCTTGTCGATGTAGTAGACGTCGATGACTGCGATTTTGGGCTTATGCACATCGGCGGTCAGCTTGAGAATCCATTCTGTCATGCCCAAACATTCGGATGAAGTGCCCATGTTATAGCTGGTTACGCCGAAATCGCGCCAAAGCTCCATCGGCGTGATATCGTCAAGAACATGGCTCGTCCCCATGAAAAAGACGTCGATATCCTGCTTTTCATCGTAAAAGGAGCGGAACTTGCGCTCGCTGTCGTCCCTTCGGGTGACATGGTCGCAGAGCAGAAGCCCGCCGATGACTGCGGCGATAAAGAGGAGAACGCAGAAGAATCGTTTCATATTTTCAAGACCTCGTGGTCATCCCTTGGCACGGAGCGGAAAGGATGGGTTAGAACTGGAAGTAGATGAACGCCTGTGCGCTGTAACCCGCGCCCCATACGCCGAACACCGCGATGGCGAGAATCGCCAGCAGATACAGCGTGCCGCGTGCGGCGACGGGCAGGCGGTCGGTCAGCTCGGTCAGCGTCCTGCGCTTTTCATGCAGCAGCTCGATGGCGAAAAGCACGACGATACAGATGCCCAGACAGAGCGACTGCATCGCGGAGAAGCCCGTTGCCAGCGCAGGCTCTGCCCACGCGGTCGGAATGCGCAGCAGCATGCCCAGCGCGGCGCTCAGCGAGTTGGCGCGGAAGATGAGCATCGTGATGAGGATCAGGAAATCCGTCCACAGGATGCTGCAAAGGTGATGCAGCTTGATGAAGCGTTTGGGGCGCGACTGCGGCAGAATGCCTTCGACCACCTGCAGGGCGCCGTTGAGCATGCCCCAGGCGACATATTTGAGCGCCGCGCCATGCCACAGACCGCTGACGGTGTAGACGATCATCACGTTGAGCGCCTTGCGCACGGGTCCCTTGCGCCCCGCGCCGAGCGGAAAATAGATGTAATCGCGAAACCACGAGCTGAGGCTGATGTGCCAGCGCGCCCAGAAGTTCGTGACTGAGTGGGCGAAGTACGGCTGGCGGAAGTTGGTCATCAGCTCGACGCCCAGCACCTTTGCCGTGCCGATGGCGATGTAGCTGTAACCGGCGAAGTCGCACAGATCCTGAATGGCGAAGACGGCGGTTGCAAGCGCAATCTGTGCGCCGGAGGCATTCAACCAGTCGCCGAAGACGGCGTTGACGTAGATGGCGGCGCGGTCGGCGATGACCACCTTTTCAAAGAAGCCCAGCAGCATGATGAGCAGTCCGTCGCGGGCACGCCTGTAATCGAAATCATGCGGCGTGGAAAGCTGCTTGAGCAGGCGGCTGCTTCGCTCGATGGGACCGGCGACCAGCTGAGGGAAGAACGAGATGAACAGCGCATAGCGGAAAAGGTTGGTTTCGGCTTTTGTCCGCTTCTTATAGACGTCAATCATGTACCCCAGGGCTTGGAAGGTGTAGAAGCTGATGCCGACCGGCAGCAGGATATCCACCTGCGGCAGCTGCATTTCAAAGCCGAGGAAGGCGCATGCCCGGTTCAAAACGTCGATGAACATGCCGGTGTACTTGAAATAGCCCAGCAGACCGACGTTGAACACGATGCCCGCAATCAGCACGAGCTTGCGCGTCTTTTGCTTTTCAAACCGCGAAACGAGCAGCGCACAGGCGTAGGTGACGATGGTGCTTGCCGCCATCAGCAGCGCGTATTCCGCGTGCCAATTCATATAGAAGTAATAGCTGCTGACGAGCAGCCAGATCCAGCGAATCTTTTTGGGCAGCAGGAAATACAGCAACGTCACCACGGGGAAAAAGACGAGATAGGAAAATGAATTGAAAATCATGTGTTCACCTTGTTATGCTGGTTTCATTTGTTGGAAAAAATCGTTAAAGCTGCGCGAAGCGAAGAAGGGGTTTGGGGACAATGTCCCCAAATGGGTCTGGGCAATCGCCCGGCGTATTCCCCTCATTCATGAAAAATATCGTTTCAGAGCAGAATACGCAGCATTCTACGATTGAAACGGGGTTATATTGAAAAAGCATGATAGAAAAACCAAATGCTCTTTATTATAACGTGTTATGCGCCGAATAGCTAGTCCCGAAATGCGTTCATGGCGTGAATCATCGATACGGCACGGCGGAAATTCCCGCATCCGGCATAAGAACGGTTTTTTTAAGCCCATCGGCTGAGGGCGTGCGCTCCATGTGCCTGAAGAGGCGAAAAACGGGCAGTTCCTGCAATGAACAGCAAAAACAGCGCTAAATTTGGTGAAATTTGGCAATAAATTGCAGGATTGTGCAGAATGAGCGTTGAAAAGTGAAAAAGATTCATGCAAAGAGTGAAGAAAAATGAAAGATCGCTCTTGTTTCCGCAAATTCTTTGCAGTATAATACCACCTATCAACGGCGGGAACGAAGGAACTGATCCTCCGTGCCGCCGAATCATCCGCGGCCATGCGCCGCGTCCTTTAGGGGGAATTCAATATGAAGAAGTTGTTCGCTGCCGCGCTTGCCGCTGTGATGACGCTGACCGCGCCCCTCGCGCTTGCCGAAGACGCCGTGAAGGTCGGTCTGATTGGACCGCTGACCGGTGCTGCCGCGATTTACGGAAACGCCGTTGCCAACGGCGCGCAGATCGCCGTGGACGAGCTGAACGCGCAGGGCGGCTTGCAGTTTGAGCTGAACGCGCAGGACGATGAGCATGATCCGGAGAAGTCCATCAACGCTTACAACAACCTGCTGGACTGGGGCGCACAGATGATTCTGGGCTGTGTCACCACCAACCCCTGCATCGCTGTCGGCGCGCAGGCGTATGAGGATCGCGTCTTTATGCTGACCCCGTCCGCTTCCTCCGTCGATGTGACCGCCGATAAGGACAACGTCTATCAGGTCTGCTTCACCGATCCGGCACAGGGCACGGCTTCCGCCGAGTACATCGCCGAGCATAAGCTGGCGACCAAAGTCGCCGTGATTTACAACAACGCCGATGCGTATTCCACCGGCATCTACCAGACCTTCGACGCCAAGGCGAAGGAGCTGGGGCTGGAGATCGTCGCCGTTTCCACCTTTACCGATGAAACGACCGACTTCTCCGTTCAGGTGACCGCCGCTAAGGAAGCGGGCGCTGAGCTGGTCTTCCTGCCGATCTATTATACGCCGGCTTCCATGATCCTCAAGCAGGCGGATACCATGGGCTTCAAGCCGACCTTCTTCGGCGTGGACGGCATGGACGGCATCCTTGCCATCGAGGGCTTTGATACCAGCCTCGCCGAGGGTCTGATGATGCTGACCCCGTTCGCCGCGGACGCTAAGGATGAGAAGACCGCTTCCTTCGTCGCCAAGTACGAGGAAAAGTGCGGCGTGGTGCCGAACCAGTTCGCCGCAGATGCGTATGACGGCATCTATGCGCTGGCTGCTGCCTGCGAGAAGGCGGGCGTTACCGCTGAGACCCCTGTTGAGGAAGCCTGCGACATGCTGATTGCCGCCTTCCAGGAGATTCAGGTTGAAGGTCTGACCGGCACCATGACGTGGAGCGACACCGGTGCGGTCACCAAGACGCCGATCGCTGTCGTCATCAAGGATGGCGCATACGTCAGCGCGGAGTAAATCGAGCAATCTCAGCGTACATGGCTTCGGCGCTGTTCGGAGCCATGTACTTTTGTTGTATCTGATCAATTCGCAAGCCTGCCCTCAATCGGCGGATACGCCTTGAGCGTCCGGCAACAGCTTGAATCGCTTCCCATGAAGTGGGAAATGAAGCTGTCAAGCTAATAACATCGATATTTCAAGAATAAAACGAAGTATTTGCGCCCGAAGGTTTCCAAAGGGCGACCGGAAAGCCCTTTGGTGGGGCGATGGGGCAAAGCCCCATATCCAAAAATGCTTAGATATTTGTTTCTTAAAATGTTCGGTTTAATCTTGACAGCCCTAGGGTTTGGGACAGCGTCCCAATGGTTTTCCCCCCTTAACTCAAACAAATGAGGTGAACGACATGACATTGTTTCTTTCCTATCTGATTAACGGCATCAGCTTGGGAAGCGTCTACGCCATCATCGCTTTGGGCTATACGATGGTCTACGGCATTGCCAAAATGCTGAACTTCGCCCATGGCGACGTCATCATGATTGGCGCGTATGTTTCCTTCTGCGCGATGCAGTATATGGGGCTGCCCGCCATTCTCTCCGTCGTTCTGGCGATGGCGGTCTGCACGGTGCTGGGCATCGTCATCGAAGGACTCGCCTATAAGCCGCTGCGTCAGGCACCGTCGCTTGCCGTTTTGATTACGGCAATCGGCGTGAGCTATTTCCTCCAGAATCTCGCGCTGCTGATTTGGGGCTCCACGCCGAAGAGCTTTTCTTCCGTGGTATCCATCGGCTCGATTACGCTGCTGGAGGGTCAGCTGGTTATTTCGGGAGAAACAATCGTCACCGTTCTGGCAAATATCCTCATCATGATTGCGCTTACGCAGTTCACCAGCCGCACCAAGTTCGGCAAGGCGATGCGCGCCGTGTCGGAGGACAAGGGCGCGGCTGAGCTGATGGGCATCAATGTCAACGCGACGATTTCCATGACGTTCGCCATCGGCTCTGCGCTGGCGGCGATTGCGGGCGTGCTGCTCTGCTCCGCCTATCCGACCCTTCAGCCGACGACCGGCTCCATGCCGGGCATCAAGGCGTTTACCGCGGCTGTTTTCGGCGGCATCGGCTCTATTCCGGGCGCGATGATTGGCGGCGTGCTGCTGGGCGTCATCGAGATTTTGGGCAAGGCGTATGTCTCCACCGAGTTGGGCGACGCGCTCGTCTTTGCCGTGCTGATTCTCGTGCTGCTGGTCAAGCCGACCGGTCTGCTCGGAAAGCCCATGCGCGAGAAAGTGTGAGGTGAACACCATGAAAAGCAAAAAATTCCGCGCCAATCTGATTACTTACGCCATCGTCATCGCGGCGTTCATTGCCTGTCAGGTGTTGATTTCCACCGGCGTCATGACCCGCTCGCTCAAGGGTCAGCTCGTGCCGATCTGTGCGTATATCGTCATGGCGATTTCTCTCAACCTGACGGTCGGTATTTCCGGCGAGCTGAGTCTGGGACACGCGGGCTTCATGAGCGTCGGCGCGTTTTCCGGAATCGTCATGTCCATGTGGCTGAGCAAGGGCATGGGGCTGGATAACAAAACCGTCGTCCTGCTGGCGGCGATTATCACCGGCGGCGTTGCGGCGGGCATCGCAGGCGTATTGATCGGCATACCGGTTCTGCGGCTGCGCGGCGACTATCTGGCGATTGTCACGCTGGCGTTCGGTGAAATCATCCGCAACGTCATCAACTGCCTGTATATCTCGCTGGACGGCAGCAAGCTGCATGTGGCGTTCAACAACCCGAACGTCGCGGGCAAGCTGCTGATTAACGGACCGGCGGGCGCGACCGGCGTATCCAAAATCGCGACGTTCGGCATGGGCTTTGCGCTGGTGCTGTTTACGCTTTTCGTCGTGCTGAACCTGATTGACAGCCGCTCCGGACGCGCCATCATGGCGATTCGCGACAACCGCATCGCCGCCGAGGCGATGGGTCTGAACGTGACCAAGTATAAGATGATGGCGTTTGTCACCTCCGCCGTGCTGGCGGGCATGGCTGGCGCGCTTTACGGACTGAACTTCTCGACCGTCGCGGCGTCGAAGTTCAAGTTCGATACGTCTATTCTCGTTCTGGTGTTCGTCGTTCTGGGCGGCATCGGCAACATCCGCGGCTCGATTATCTCCGCGACGCTGCTGACGATTCTGCCTGAGCTGCTGCGTGCGTTCGCCAATTACCGCATGCTCATCTACGCCATCGTACTGATTCTGGTCATGCTGGCGACGAACAACCCGACCCTGCGCAGCATGGTGGAGCGGATTATTCCGCAAAAGCGCGGGAACAAGAAGGAGGCTGACGAGGCATGACGGAAGCAAAGAAAAAACGCGCCGCAACCAAGATGGTTCCCGCGCCGAGTCACGGCATCATCCCTGAGCGCGACCTGCATGAGCGTCCTGTGCTGGAGGCGCGGAATTTGGGCATCGACTTCGGCGGTCTGCATGCCGTCGAGGATTTCAATCTGGTCATCGGCAAGACGGAAATCGCCGGCTTGATTGGACCGAACGGCGCGGGCAAAACGACCGTCTTTAACCTGCTGACCAAGGTGTATCAGCCGACGATGGGCACGATTCTGCTCAACGGACGCGATACCGCGGGCATGAACACCGCGCAGGCGAATAAGCTGGGCATCGCCCGAACCTTCCAGAATATCCGTCTGTTCGGCAATATGTCCGTGGAGGACAATGTGCGCATCGGTCTGCATAATCAGGTGCGCTACGGCATGATTCCGGGCATCTTCCGCATGCCGGGCTACTGGCGCGGCGAACGCGAAATGCACGAGCGCGCGCTCGACCTGCTGAGCATCTTTGATATGCAGGATTTGGCAAACCATCAGGCGGGGAGCCTGCCTTACGGCGCACAGCGTCGTCTGGAAATCGTCCGCGCGCTGGCGACCAATCCGTCGCTGCTGCTGCTGGATGAACCGGCGGCAGGCATGAACCCGCATGAAACGGAAGAACTGATGGAGAACATCACCAAGATTCGCGATCAGTTCCACATCGCTATCCTGCTGATTGAGCATGACATGAGCTTGGTCATGGGCATCTGCGAGGGCATCTGCGTGCTGAACTACGGCAAGATTATTGCCAAGGGAACGGCGGAGGAGATTCAGAACAATCCGGTGGTTATTGAAGCCTATCTGGGCAAGCGGAAGGAGAATTAAGCGATGAGCATGCTGAAGGTTGAAAACCTGAACGTCTATTACGGCAGCATCAACGCCATCAAGGGCATCTCCTTCGAGGTCAACCAGGGGGAGATTGTCACGATGATCGGCGCGAACGGCGCGGGCAAATCCACGACGATGAACACCGTTGCGGGTCTGCTCAAGCCCAGAAGCGGCTCGATTGTCTTTGAAGACAAGGATATCACGCATATGCCCGCCAGCAAGGTCGTTTCGCTTGGACTGGCGCTCTGTCCGGAGGGACGCCGCGTGTTCCAGCAGATGAGCGTTCGCGAGAATCTGGAGATGGGCGGCTATACGCGGCAGGCGAGCGAAATCGCGCCGTCTCTGGAGCAGGTCTTTGAGCTGTTCCCGCGCCTGAAAGAGCGTCAGCGTCAGGTTGCCGGAACGCTCTCCGGCGGCGAACAGCAGATGCTCGCCATGGGACGCGCGATGATGAGCAAGCCGAAGCTGCTGATGCTGGACGAGCCGTCGATGGGTCTTGCGCCGCTGCTGGTCGAGCAGATTTTTGATATCATTCTTTCCTTGAACAAAGCGGGAACGACCATCCTGCTCGTTGAGCAGAATGCGCAGATGGCACTTTCCATCGCCGACCGCGCCTACGTTCTGGAAACGGGAAACATCTTTAAGGAAGGCAGCGCGGATATGCTCATGCACGACGACGCTGTCCGCAAGGCATATTTGGGATAAATCCGAACAGAAAACAGCCATGCCGCCGCATAAGCAGACGTCTTATGCGCGGGCATGGCTGTTTTGTCTATACAGACACGAATGAATTGAATGGCTGGCACGATAGACATGAAAAAAATTCTTGGTCAGTGAAAGTCAAAAAAGTTTTTTTAAACTCATCCTGCATAAATGAAGGCAAAAACGCCTAAAAATGAAAAAAAAGAAAGTAAGAAATGCAAATGACAGGGAAAATGACGCGGGTCAGTGGGTGTAAGAGGGGGAGTTTGCAGGGTTGAAAAGCCGCTGGGTTATTTGAGCTTTTTAAAGAAAAAACGTGCGAAAAAATGGGCCCGGTGCTATAATATAGGCGTAGAGAGGAGCGGAAAAAAGATAAGCCGCTCCAGAGAAAAACAAGTGATTTTCCGATTAAAAGGAGTGCTGGATATGACCGCTGTTTTCGTCTTTGCTGCGTTGATTATCGTGAACATTGCGTACTGCGTGTATGATGGGCGTCGAGCGGATGCCGCACGCCAGATCGATGATTTTTATCGTGTCGAGTTCAAAAAGACCTATGGCGCGAAAGAAAAGACCATTACCGAGAGCTGGTATTGATTTTCCCCGCATCCCATAAAGAGAGGACGGCGTAAGCCGTCCTCTCTTTATTTGAATTTCGGCGAAGGCAGGAGCGGATTCTGCCTCCGCTCAGGCGATGCCCGCTATCTTCCGAACGTCATCCCGAATTTCGTCAAAATGCAGAACGGGCGGCTGGTCGGCAAGATGCTCGCCAATCAGCTTTTCCATCCAGACCATGTTGTACCAGCGTCCGAACTTGAAGCCGCATTGACGGAATTCTCCGACCATGCGGTAGCCCATCCGCTCGTGAAAGCGAACGCTGTCCAGCGTCAGATGCTCGTCCGGCTCGTTCGGCATGGCGATGCAGGCCTCCGCGTTGGTTATGCGCTGCATGCGCAAAATCTCCTCCATCGCTGTGTAAAGCATTTTGCCGATGCCCATGCGCCGCGCGTCCCGCTTGACGTAGACGCTCATCTCTGCGCACCACTGATACGCCGCGCGGGGATGAAATGCGCCCGCGTAAGCGTAGCCGACGATTTCGCCGTCGGCTTCCGCGACAAGGTAAGGAAACTTTTCCAGAACATGCCGGATGCGCGAGGCGAATTCGCGCTCATCGGGCACATCGTATTCAAACGTAATGGCGGTTTCGCGCACATACGGCGCATAGATGGCGAGCAATGCCGCCGCGTCTGAAACGCGGGCGGTGCGCAGGCGAACCCTTTCCATAGAAAAGCCCCCTTCTCAGCCTTCAAGCCAGCGGTGCATGATGGCGCATTCCTCTTTTGCCATGCCGGGGAAAACGCCTTCGCGCAGGGCGCAGAGCGTGTCGTCGTGCATGCGCAGACGCGGCAGAAGGTGCGCCCAGTCCATGATGCCCTGACCGAGCGGACGGTTCTCCCATTTGCTTTCGCTGTTAAATACGCCGTCCTTGACATGCAGCACGCAGATTTTTTCGCCGAAGCAGGCGAGCGCGCGTTCCAGAATCTCCATTTGGGCTTCAGGGGCGGTCGTCTGCGGCGTGACCAGGTTCGCCGTATCCAGAATGATGCGCAGGCTTGGGCTGTTTACGTCGGAAAGGAGCCACGCGGCAAGCTCGGGCGTGTTCAGTGTGTGAACGGCAACCGGTTCAATGCCGACCCGTGCGCCGACCTGTTCGGCGTGTGCGCAGACCTCCCGCGTAAAATCGAGCAGACGGGCATAGGCGGCTTCGCGCTCAGCCTCCGGAAAGGTGAAATGCGTTGTTTCCGAGCCGACGCAGCCCGCGCCAAGAAGCACGCTTGCGGAAAGAGCCTGCTTAAACTTCGCCTTTGCTTCCGCGAGCTTGCTTGGGTCGCGGTCACTTGCGCTGACATAGCAGCCCATGACGGGCAGGGCAATGCCTGAAAAGACACTGCGGATATGCCTGAGCGATTCCGGCGTCATATACTGCTCCGCCGGTTCGGGAAAAGCCTTGGAGAAGGCGAGCTGGGTTGCGGCGAAGCCTGTTTCACGAATGGCGTCCGCCAGCGCTTCGGGCTGCATGCGCCCGAAATCGTGACCGCGCATACCGATAATCATGTCAAACCCTCCCTGATGTGGTGATGAGGACAGTATACGACAAAGCGGGGAAAAAGAAAAGAGAGAGCTTGCCCCGTGCCTGCGGATGGCGTATAATGAAGCTATTGAAACGAGGAGGAGAACGCATATGGATATCAAGCACATTCTTTCGATGGTCGATCATACGCTGCTCAAGCCGGAAACGACGTGGGAGCAGATTAAGGGCATCTGCGACGATGCCATGAAGTATCATACGGCGACGGTCTGCATTCCGGCGAGCTATGTCGCGCGCTGCAAGGCGTATATGCAGGACAGAGCGGACAAGGTGGGCGTATGCACGGTCATCGGCTTCCCGACGGGCTATTCCACGACGGAGGTCAAGGTCTTTGAAGCGGCGGACGCGATTAAAAACGGCGCGGATGAAGTCGATATGGTCATCAACATCGGCATGCTCAAGGACGGGCATGACGACGAGGTGCTTGCCGAAATCAACGCCATCAAAAAGGCGTGCGCGGGGCATACGCTCAAGGTCATCATCGAGACCTGCCTGCTGACGGAGGAGGAGAAGATTCGCATGTGCGATATCGTGTCCAAATCCGATGCGGATTTCATCAAGACCTCGACCGGCTTCTCAACTGCCGGTGCGACCTTTGCCGATGTTGCGCTGATGAAGGCGCACATGACAAACGGCAAGGGCATCAAAGCGGCAGGCGGCATCGCTTCCATCGCCGATGCGGAAAAGTTCATCGAGCTGGGCGCGACGCGGCTGGGCACGAGCCGCATCGTCAAGATTATCAAAAACGAAGAAGCGAGCGGATATTGAGCCGGTTTCGGACAGTAAGAAATTTTTGTGCTGAAAAATCCGAAAAAAACGCAGAAAAACGTTGACACCATCAGAAAAAACTGATATCATAGGAAGGCAAGCCGCTCGGGACAGGTCTGCAAATGCCGCATCGGCTACCTAAACCCGGCGAGTATTTATGAGGAGGTGTCACCATATGTACGCGATTATTGCGACTGGTGGCAAACAGTACCGCGTTAGTGAGGGCGACGTGATTTACATCGAGAAGATCGATGCTCAGGTTGACTCCACGGTTTCTTTTGACGTCCTGCTCGTGGGCAACGACGGCGATGTGAAGA
>ENA-OUPA01000815-OUPA01000815.1-human-gut-metagenome-genome-assembly--contig:-NODE-815-length-17141-cov-6.03875_pt1 | contig 17141 bp, 8 predicted proteins | sample MGYA00237939_ERZ548770 | MGnify/ENA primary metagenome ERZ548770 (study PRJEB26490, sample SAMN05356877) | human gut metagenome | biome: terrestrial biome; feature: human-associated habitat; material...
TGGAGCGGGCGAAGGGAATCGAACCCTCGTATTCAGCTTGGGAAGCTGATGTTCTACCATTGAACTACGCCCGCAAAACATCCCTGAACATTTGGGACTTTTCTATTATAAGTCCTAAACTAGGAAAAGTCAATGCGCCTGGGAAATTTTTTCGCGTGGGAAGGATCTGTTAGAAAAAGTGAATATAGTTCACAATAGAATCAAACTTTGAAGAAACGCTGGCTTTTCTATCAAAACTGGTATATAATAAATTCCGCACGTTACATGGAAAGCCTTTTCTGAGCGGTTGTTTGACAGAGCTCGGGACATACTAAGCATGACAGCCTGTGTGATCTGAGGGCGCTGTAGGAAACAAACGATACAGGAGGAGGGCGCTGGGATCGTAATTATGGGTAGAAATTTTGGCGGCTCCAATGGCTTTTTGGCGGACCGGCTTCGGCAGGCCCGGTTGCAGGCAGGGTATTCGCAGCAAAACATTGCGGATGCTTTGAATGTAAACCGAGCAACTTATACGTATTACGAAACTGGAAAAACCACGCCGGACCCTGTAACGCTGGGAAGGATTGCCCGCATCTGCGGAGCTCCCATTGAGTTTTTCTTTGAAGAAGAGCCTGTTGCGCCGTTTCTGCTGACAGACCGTGAGCGCTGCCCAAAGAAAGCTATGCCGGATCCCAGCCGGATCGGAGAGCTTTCTGCGGAGGAAAAACAGCTGATTGCCCTGCTGCGCGCCTCTCAAAAGGTCAGCGTGGAAGAGACGGTGGATTGGGTCAAGGCAAGGAAGAAACTTCGCAACGAGGAGTAGCGGGGTTCACAAAAGTTTTTTTGTTCGTCAAAATTCGCCTTTTTTCGCGTGGAATTGGGTGTAAGCTAAAGAGGCCTTTTAAAGGCGCACGTTGTTCAAGTTTTTACAGGATGGAATACGCTGTAGTGCGTTTTTCCTGATATATGCGCTCGTAGCTCAGCTGGATAGAGTGACAGACTCCGACGTTTCAGGCCGATTCAGTTGAGACATCCCCAAAAAGCCAGTGTTCATCGGGCTTTGCGGGCTTGGTGGAACGAAAAAATCCCGCCGTTGACTACTGTTTGACTACTATTTTTCAAAAAGGTGACTACCGCTTCTGCGGTTCTCATATATATTCGCGCTCGTAGCTCAGCTGGATAGAGTGACAGACTCCGACTCTGTAGGCCGCTGGTTCGAATCCAGTCGGGCGCACCAAAACCTCCAAAGGAATGGCTCCTTTGGAGGTTTTCTTATGTCTGAAATAACGGTGAAGAAGGCAATATATACAGGAATAGAAATACGGATTTGGGGATTAGGGAGAATTTGTGTAATAGTCAAATAGTGGTCAAAAATGAAATTGGTTCTTGAATTTGGGCGCTCATATCTAAAATTTAACATCTACCTTTGCCTTCTGAACATCTTGATTGCATTGACTTTTTCTCAATAATCTGTTAAAATCATATTAATAATATATTTCTTTCGTGGAATTATTTTAGCCAATAGCCCCAAATTTCATCACCCTATATTTGCATCCCAAAACCTCCAATTCACACTCTAGACACATTTACTTCTTCTCTTGCAACAGTAATATAATTATCCGCTCGGAGGGATCCCTATGAAAAAAGTAAGACGCGCTTTTGCACTACTGCTCTCAGCCACTCTGCTGCTGGGGGTTCTGGAACCTGCCGCCATAGCCGCAAGCCCTGTGACAGGCGCTAACCAGCAAACCACCATCCAAACGCCCCGCTCTGTGGAGCCCCAAAGTGGAACTTGCGGAGACAATGCGACCTGGTCCATTTCCGCCGAGGGGGTGCTGACTATCTCGGGGACGGGGGCCATAGGGGACTATACCGAAAATGACGCGCCTTGGCAAAGTTTGCGAGCTGACATAACAGCCATTGTAATTGAGAAGGGTATTACAAGAATTGGCAACTATGCTTTTCATGACTGCAGGGTCGCCACATCAGCTGCCCTGCCCGAGGGCTTAGTAGAAATTGGCGAGAACGCCTTCCTGAGTTGTGGGGCTCTAGAAGAGATTGACTTACCACCGGAGCTTACAACCATTGGCATTGGTGCGTTCTATTACACCTCCGCTTTAACTTCTATCACGATTCCCGGAAGTGTAGAAACCTTTTTGGATGCTTTTAATGACTCCGGCTTGGAGACAGTGACGATTGAGAACGGGGTAGATGAAGTAGACAGCTATGCCTTTTGCAATTGTTATCACCTTAAATCTGTCACTTTGCCCGACTCCATCCAAAGCATAGGAAATTACGCATTCAGTGGCTGCCAGCAATTAGAGGAGCTCGACTTGCCCGACGGGATAACAAGTTTTGGCGAGTATGCTTTTGCCAATACAGCCATTTCGGAATTCGAGTTCCCAGAGGGTGCGTCCATTAACGCAGGTGTATTGCAAAACACCTCGATTACCAGCATTGTCATTCCCCAGGGCGTTACAACGATTGGGCAGAACGCCTTCTGCGGCTGCGAGAACCTGGCAACGGTCACCTTCCCCAGCACTCTCACCCGCATTGAGGGCGGCGCCTTCTCTTACACAGCGCTGACCTCCCTCCATCTGCCCGATGGTGTAGAGTTTATAGGGCATTCCGCGTTCCGAGAGTGCAATGTCTTGGAAACGGTCACGATGACGGACAGCGTGACTACAATGGATGATAACGCGTTCGACCACTGTGATATCCTGCGTTCCGTCACCCTTTCCGATCAAATTGAAACCATCGGCCTGCAAACATTTTCCCAATGCAAAAATCTGGAAACCATCCATTTGCCGGCCAGCTTGAAGACGATTGGCAACGACGCCTTCCAATACTGTGAATCGCTCCGCTCTCTCACCCTGCCGGACGGAACGGAAAGCATCGGCAGTTTAGCGTTCCGTGGCTGTAGCGTTTTGGAGGCTGTTGTCATTCCAGCAAGCGTTACATCCATTGATAGTGGTTGGAACAACAATAGCGTTTTTGCATATTGCGGTGTCCTCACTCTGTATGTAACACCCGATTCCCATGCGGAAAAATACGCCAAAGAGCGAGGGATTACCTACGAATATCTGGCCGAGGGTAAGACGGTGCGGCTGGACGTTGTGGACGAAGACGGCAATCCGCTGGACGAGGAGGACTACTCCATCCGCTGGTACGAGAACGGGGAGCGGCTGAGCGCTTCCGGTGGCTCCATCGGGGTGGACGGGGACACCCAGGCGCTGACCTATGAAGTTTCACTGGGCGAGGAACTGGCCTTCCAGTACCAAACTCCAGCGGCGCAGACCGTAGAGCTGACCGGCACGGTCACCACCCTGGAGTGCCAGCTGCAGCCCCTGCCCCAGGTGACCCTTACCGGCACTGTGACGGATGCGGAAGGAGAGCCTCTGAAGCAGGCATCGGTCACCATTTCCCAGAGCGCTGGAATCTACGAGAAAACCCAGCGGGAAAATCTGCCGGTGGACAGCGACGGGAGCTTTTCCATCCAGCTGCCCGTTCTCGAAACCACCGTCACCGCCGAAATGGACGGCTATTACACCCGCAGCCGCACCGTTCCGCTGTTGGACGGGGAGGGCACCTCCAACAATGTGGGAAACATCGCCCTTCCGACCATTCCCGAAGCCCGGGTGGAGCTGTCCTTCACCGTGGAAAGCGCTGTGGCAGCGGACGAGACCCCTGTGACCACCAAGCTGCAAACAGGCAACGGCATTACGGTCTCGGCATATAACGTGACTACGAGGCAAAACCTGACCGGCACCGTGTTCCAATATCCCTATCTGGTGCTGGGTGACAACAATGCGAAGTCTGGTGACAAGGTTCGCATCACTGCTACGGACACCTGGGGAAAGATGACCGCCGAACCAGTCACCGTCAAACTGACGGATGACCCATGGACAGCGGCGATCACATTTACGGAGAATGGCGCTGTCTCGGCCCTGCTTTCCGGGGACTTCCCCAAGCGGGCGGCAGTGTTCGACGGGGAAGGAAACCTGGTGCAGACCGCCACGGTGGATGGGCAGCTCTTTACCTCCCAGCCCCTGCCAGCAGGAAGCTATCAGGTGGCCTTCCTAGAGAAAACATCCCAGATCAGCGCCATTCCCACCCTGGGGTATCTGAACACCCTGGGCCTGGTACAGGGGGAGAACTATGTCCTGCGGAGCTTCAGCGTGGAAAACGGAAAGATCACCACACTGGGTACCGTGACGGTCCCGGAGTTGGAGATGAGCTACCTGGCGGCGGAGAGCACTTCTGTCTCGGTGAACAAAGCCAAGGCGCCGGCGGGGCAGTATGTCACCGTTCGGGCGGCCTATGAACTGGATGAAAAAGTCTCCTCCACAGGCCAAACCCTGGTGGTGGATTTGCCAGAGGGCTGCGAGCTTGTAGACGGCAGCGTGACGGTGGACGGAGTCAGCGCCACTTATTCCAGTTCGGATGATGGAACGGTGAACATCCCCACCAACAAAGAAAAGGCCACGGTGCTGTTTTACGTGACAGCCCAGGGCAGCGGGGAGTTTTCCGTCACCTGCAGCCTGGCGGTTACGCCGGAGGGTACGGGACAGGCGGTGACCCAGCCCCTGGGCAGCGGGTTCTTCTCCGCCACGGCTATGCAGCTTCGCGTACTGGACAAGACCTCGAAGGACGAGGTGCGGGTTTCCGGTAAGGCGGCCCCCAATGGCACGGTAGAAATCTACGACGGTTCCCGGCTGGCGGGGACGGCAACTGCCAACGCTGCGGGCACCTGGTTCGCGGAAGTGGATTTACAGCCCCGGTATCAGTTCGAGGTCCACGATTTGCAGGCCAAAGTCACCTCTGGGGGAACGGAGACGCTCTCCGACGTGGCCCGGGTGACCTATGACGCCAACTACATTGATTTTAAATCTGTCACCATGATCAACACAGCCCACCCGCCCACCAACCTGAACCCCATGGAATACGTGACGGAGATGGTGGCGGCGGAATACCAGGGCAAGTCCTTCTACTACCGCTGGGACCCCAACCACCCGGTATTCACCTTTACGGTGGAGTTTGACGAGAATGACCCGGAGCGCCTTTCCGGCGTGACGGTGGTGGCCGCCAACGCTCAAGGCGAGGAAACCCTGCTGTCCTGCCAGTATCAGGAGAGCGCCGGGGCCTGGACCACCTCCGGCATCTTCGACACGGTGGAGAGCCTGCCGGTGTCCCTCTCCGTGCGCTACAGCTGCGACGGGGTTCCCAGTGTCTTCGGTGGTGGTGAGCAGGCTGTGAATGCCATGATGACTGCCATTGTGGAGGACACCCAGGAATATCAGGAAGCGGTGGAACAAGTCATGGAACAGGAGAGCGCGAAGCTCTCCCTGGGGAACGTGACCGCCGGAGGAGGCGGAGCTTTCTCCATGTCGCTTTTGTATGATGAAGAACAAATCGGCACCTATGCCGCCGAAGAAGTGGACTACACCCAGTTTGATTTAGATGCATGGAGAGAACAGGGCACTGTTATAGAATACACCTTGGAGGACGGCAGCTGCTATTTCACCAGGCGGGAGCTTTCTGGTGGGGAGGGAACTGTCACAATCTCCCAGTGGACAGCATATCCAGCTGATACGGTGCTGACAAAGGAGACCATCACCCTAAGTGAGCCTACCTCTCCCGTTCTGCGGTTATCCCAGGGAGAACGGCTGGCAGCGAGCCGGTCTGCCCAAACTCTGTCCAGCCCGCGGCTGGCGGCGGATTGGTCAGACCTGTTCGAAATCACCAATACCATCGCCCAGTGCCTGCCGGGCTGGGCAGGCAGCCTAGCTTCGGGCATCAATACCATCAGCGATGTGAACATCCTCCGCATGGGTGTCGACAGCAATATGTCCATCTTCGAGCTGGATTACAACAACGTCCTAGAGCTTTTAGACGAGAAATGCGATGATGGAACGCCCCGGGTTTCTTCCAAGCAGCGCACGATTTTTCTTGAACAGCTTGATGAGTTGAACGATACGGTTCTGGAATATCCCGGCATGGTATTTACAGCGTATGCGATGTCCTACTTTGCGGACTATGTGGTGGGAAAGACCATAGGCGATCTGGTGCCCGAAGAGATCTCCGATCTGGCCGATTCGGAAAATATAAACACCATCTATTCCAGCTTAGAGGGCTTTCAACGGCTTATGATGAAGCTGGGCAAAAAGGACGGCGTAAAGCTTAGCGGACGCGGCGTGGATATGGTAGTTGGCGTCACCACCGGTCTCGTAGAGTTTGACACCAATGTTGTTACCAGCATGGTCTCGGATGCAACGAAGAATGTGCTGCAGCTAAATTTGGATGCCCAAGAATATATGGACCGCCGGTTCCAAGAGATCCACGGGGACTTTCAAGATTTGATGAAGCAAATCCAGCTGTCCTATGGAGAATGCAAAGACGATGAGGAAGAGGACGGCAAGGAAGATGGCGGCAATGGCGATGGGGGCGACGGCCGCAACGGCGCCAACAGCTTGGCTTTCGACATGACCGCTGGGTTGGATCCCTCTGGCTATGTGTGCGAAGCGGTACCCTCTAACGTGCTGGAAGGGGTTACCGTCACCCTGTATAAGATGGACGACGACAAAGAGGTGCAGTGGATCGCCACGGACTACGACCAGACGAACCCGGTTACCACCAACGCCGACGGCGTCTACGCCTGGGATGTGCCCGCAGGGCAGTGGAAGGTAAAATTTGAGAAAGAAGACTACGAGTCGGCCGAGACAGGTTGGCTGACTGTCCCCCCGCCCCGGACGGATGTGAATGTGTCCCTGGTGTCGCAAGAATCTCCCGAGATCGCGTCCGTCTCCGCTTACCCAGAGGGCGTGCGGGTGGAGTTCAGCCAGTACATGGATATTGAGAGCGTTAAAGAAAAACTGAGCGTAACCACTAACGGAAATCCAATCACCGGATCCGTAGAGGCCGAAAACGCCGAGGGGTCTCTAGATAATCCAGAGATCGAGTACGCCAGCGTGTTCTTCTTCACATTTGGAGAATCCGTGGAGAGCGGTACGGTGACAGTCTCCGCAGCGGGTGCGGAAAATTACGCGGAGAATACCGTACAGGAAACTGCAGAAAGCAAAACGGCAACCATTGAAGTCAAGCCCACTGGTATTGCCGTCCAAGAGACGGCCTCTGTCGGCTGCGATAGTACCGTGACTTTGGAACTGAGGGTGGAGCCTCCCGCAGCTGGGGCCAACAAGACCATTCGGGTGGCATCCAGCACCTCCCGCCTGTTTGAAGTAAAGCAGAACAATGCCACAGTGACCCAGGTAACAACAGATGAGGAAGGCAAAGCCACCCTCACCCTCAGCGGCAAGCTGCCCGGGGCGGGCCAGCTGACCTTCTCTCTAGATGGGACCTCCCTTACGGCAGCCACCCAGGTGGCGGTGGGAGACACAACGGAAGACCCGCCTGTCTGCGAAGCTGTGACGGCTAACCCGGTTCCCGGCTCTGTCGCCCCGGGGAAAGAAGTTACACTGCAGACGGAAACGGCAGGAGCTGTCATTTACTACACCCTCAACAAGACCTGCCCCTGCGATTTAGACAATGAGGCCCGCAAAGAGTACACGGGGCCCATTGAGATCACGGAGGACACCTACATCATCGCTTACGCCGTGAAGGAAGGTTATGAGGACAGTAAGACCAGCCACTTCTCTTATACAGTCAAAGAGGAAAATCCTCCGGTGGTGGAGCCAGGTCCTGGAGGGAGCACGCCTTCTAGAAAACCCACAGTGACGGTAAGCGGCACAGGAGGCACAGCTGTAGCCCAAAGCAGCGGTGTGGTGGTCATTACCCCTGCAACAGGGTATAAGATTGCCAAAGTGTTGGTCAATGGGCAGGAAGTTGCGATTCCGGCGGATGGAAATCTTACGGGATTGCAGCCTAGTGACAAAGTGACCGTGACCTTTGAGAAAATCAGTGAGAGCGTTGATTTGCCCTTCACGGATCTTGCTGAAGAGGCATGGTATAGCGGGGCGGTGGAGTACGTCTATGCCCATGGTTTGATGCGAGGAATGAGCGAAACCGTTTTCTCCCCCAATACAAGCCTAACTAGGGCTCAGGCTGTGCAGATCCTCTACAATCTGGAGGGCCAGCCTGTTGTGAGCGGAGCGGCGACTTTCACCGATGCAGAGCACTGGGCCAAAACGCCTATCGCCTGGGCGCAGCAGACTGGCGTGGTGGACGGTTACGAGGACAACTCTTTCCGCCCGGAGAACCCCATTTCCCGCCAGGAGTTTGCGCAAATGATGTATAACTATGCAAAATACAAAGGTTATGATCTCACCGCAAAGGGCAACCTGGACGCTTTCCCTGATGCGGACAAAATGGGAGCATGGGCCGAGCCTTCCCTGGCCTGGGCCAACGGAAATAAGCTCATCAACGGCCACGATGACGGTACCCTGGATCCGGGAGGAATAACCATTCGAGCCCAGGCAGCAAGTATCCTCATGCGCTTTGACCTCAACATAGTAAAATAGCGCCTATGCAAATCTGAAAAGGAGCTCCCGGTTGTTATTGTACCAGGAGCTCCTTTTTTCGTGATTTAAGGGTATATGCAATCATAATACATGAGACACCACGGATTAATAAATCAGTAGGCTAATATGGATAGTACGCTTGAAAAAGTGCATATTTTACGCAAATTTCCTTGCGATTCCCCTCAATGTCTGCTATACTTTAGTTAATTAACCCGATTTTCTTATTGAAGTTGTCGGAAAATCACAGCGAGGGGAATTGATGGGGGATGCGGTACTGCTACAACTGTTTCCAGTCCATGGCGGATGGGGCGGCTGTTTGTCCGTCCTGCGGATACAAAGCCAGCGCCCAGACAGACAAGTATCCCATGGCGCTGCCACCTGGCACCGTGCTGAACGGACGTTACATTTTAGGAAGGGTGCTGGGCCAGGGTGGTTTCGGCATCACTTATGTTGCCCAGGATCATAAGACTGGTAGTTTGGTGGCTGTCAAGGAGTATTTCCCCGATACTATGGCCGCCCGCACCGGCGGGCCCTCTGTTTCCGCCTACACGGGCCAGCGGGAGGAAAACTTCCTCTATGGGAAGGAGTGTTTCCTAAACGAAGCTAAGACATTGGCGGAGTTTATCGGAAATCCCAACATTGTGCGTGTGCACAGCTATTTCGAGGAGAATAACACGGCCTACTTCGTCATGGACTACGTCCAGGGCACCAGCTTGCAGGACTATTTGAAGCAGCGTGGCCGTCTCTCTTGGGAGGAAACCAAACATATTTTGGAACCGGTTATCGAGGCTTTGGCCTCGGTCCATTCCAGAGGGGTCATTCACCGGGATGTGACTCCGGATAATATCTATATCACCAATGACGGCACCGTCAAGCTGTTGGATTTCGGCGCCGCCCGCTACAGCCTGGGAGACAAGAGCCGCAGCCTGGACGTGGTGCTCAAGCACGGCTACGCCCCCCGGGAGCAGTATTCCCGCCATGGCCGGCAAGGACCATACACAGACGTGTATGCCCTGGGTGCCACTTTCTACTACTGCCTCACCGGCCGCCTGCCGCCCGATTCTATTGACCGGCAGGACGAGGACGAATTCATCCTCCCCAGCAGTCTGGGGGTCAAGCTCCCTGCCAAAGCGGAAGATGCCCTCTGCAAGGCATTGGCTGTATCTGCCCAGGACCGTTTCCAGAGCATGGGTGAGTTCTACCTTGCCCTCAACGAGGGGGGGCAGGAACCCGCGCCTCCCGTGCCGCCCCGGCCGCAGCCTGAGCCTCCCGGTCCTGCCCCAGAACCTTTCCCTGGGCCGGAGCCCGGGCCCGTTCCCGCTCCGGGACCTGCACCCGCGCCAGGGCCGTCCCCTGCTCCGGAGCCTGCACCTTCACCAGAGCCCACCCCCGCACCGGGAACCAATCCGATTTCTTCCATCCAAAAGCGTTTACCCAAATGGGCTCTGCCGGCTGCGGGAGCGTGTGCCGCCGTGGTGCTGTGTGTGGCGCTGGCCGCCGCTCTCAGCGGCCAGGGGGACCAGAAATTGTCTGTGGACGACACTTCTACGCTTAGTACGGTTTCTTTCTCTTCCGAAAGCTCGGAGGAATCTTCCCCTGCATCTCAGGTGATGCTCACCGAGGAGGATTTGGAGCTTTCCTCCGATACGGAAACGGTGAGTCTGGAAATTCGTACAACTTATTATGATGAAACCGGCGCCATTGAGGATTACGAAACGTATGAGTATGATGACTGGGGCAACCGGCTGCGGCACACCTATTTTTTGGCAGACGGGACAGTGGACTATTATTTTCAATATGTCTACGACACACAGGGAAATGAGATAACAAGCCATCACTATGGAGGTGATGGTGTACTCAAAAGCTGGGAGGAAGCTACCTATGACGAAAATGGGTCTAAGTTGACTTCTGTTTCCTACGATGACGATGGGTCGGTGCGGTGGCACTATGAATATGAGTATGACACAGCCGGAAATAAAATTAAGACCTTAAGCTACGATGAGAACGATACTCCCGATGGTTGGTTTGAGTTTGCGTATGACGGTGAAGGCAACGAGGTGGAGCGCTGGGACTACGATGAAAACGATGCTCTAGAGAGCATTGCCAGAAGAGAATACGACGAAGATGGGAATCAGGTGTTGTTTCAGTACTATAATGGAGATGAAGAACTCGACTCCTGGACGGAATATGAGTATGACGACCAGGGAAACGAGCTCTCCTCCAGCGGGTACGAAGCCGATGGCACACTCTCTGATTGGAGTGAAACCGCGTATGATGACCATGGCTACTCTGTTTCCCATATTTGGACCTACTCTCCCGAAGAGGAGGACAGTTACCACACCTACATTTACCAAAACGAGTACGATGAAGAGGGGAATATTGTCCGCAGGACCTGCTATTCCGATGAAGTACTGCATAGCGTCACCGAATACCAGGTGCTGGAGGTTCCCACCGCGCCAGGCGGCGACCCTGATTTGATCCTTCCCGCTCCGGGAGCCGCAGTTCCCGGAGAGGACACGTCTCCCTCTCAGGCCGAGAGCAGCCAGCCCAGCGAGAGCGGAAGTTTCTCCGGTTCCCAGCACGGCATTGCCGGTATGCAATACGCCATTGAGGACATTCAGAGCCTGGAGGGATTTCAAGACGAGTACAGCGGACTTCCCTGCGGCGGCCTGGTGGAGATGTTCGGCGGTCCATGGTTCCTGGGCCTGTATGAATTGGAGAATTCCGATGGGGGTACCGCTGTCTATTATTCCCTGTATGATTTGCGGGGCAATGGTCTGGTGCTTCCCGCATCCGATGAGTTGTTTGTCCCTGCGGGAGGCAATAGCGGCCAGGTCGGGATTTACCAAGATGGAGACGGAAGCTACTATCTGTTGGAAAAGCAAGGCACCAGCCAAGGAGCTGCGATGTACACCGCCTATACTTTCCACGCTTTGACGGAAGATGGTCCTGTGGCGGATGGGAGTTACTTTGGTTCCTCCGATGTGAATTATGATACCGGCAATGAGGTGTATATCATCGGGGACACGAAAACGGATGAAGCTGGTTTCCAGGAGTTCTTGGACCGTTTTACGCCCGTATGTTCCATGGACATTTTAGGGAACTATACTGGCAACGTGATCACCTTTGAAGAGTTCCTGCAAAACTATACATAACAGAGGAGGAAAAGCGATGCGCTACACAGAGTGCGCCAACGGCCATGTCTATGACGCAGATCAATACGCCGTTTGCCCCTACTGCAATCAGGCGCAAACAGAGATCCAGTTTGGCCCCGGTGGTGGGAGAACGGTGGCCCCTGGCGGCGCGGGCGGTACGGTAGCTCCCGGGGGGTTCGGCCCGGCCCCAGGAGGGGCTACAGTGGCCCCAGGCGGTTTTGGGGGGTCTCCCCTGGACGGGGAGCGCATCATGCCCGTGGGCGGCGGAGAGGACGCACAAAAGACGGTGGCCCCGGATATGTTCCGGCGGCAGGCGGAGCAATCCAACAAGACCGTAGCGGTGTTCCGGCAGCAGCACGGTATCGACCCGGTGGTGGGGTGGCTGGTGTGCGTCAACGGACCGGAAAAAGGCAACGACTACCGGCTGAAAGCGAAGATCAACACCATTGGCCGGGGCGAGGGCAACGATGTTTGCATTAAAGGAGACAAGACAATCTCCGGCCACGCCCACGCAAAGCTGGCCTATGACGCCCGCCGGAACCAGTACACGTTCCTCCCCGGCGAGGGTTCTAACATCAACTACTTAAATAACGAGGCAGTTTACACGCCTATGCCGCTCCACGCTTACGATGTGGTGGATCTGGGCGAGTCCAGTTTCCTGTTTATCCCTCTGTGCGATGAGCGGTTCCGCTGGGATGGGACATCCCAGGGGTGAGCTATGGGCATCTTCGCTTGGATGAAAGGAAAGCGGGGAACCCCGCCCCTACCGGAGAAAGCACCTCCTGCTCTTGGCTATCGGACAGCCTCTGTGCAGGGGATTGGTTCCCGGGAAGATCAAGAAGACGCTTTCCTTTTTGTGAACGACAGAGACGTGGTACGATCCCGGCAGGAAGGCCTTTTCGCCGTAGTGGCGGATGGCATGGGGGGGATGGCTTCCGGCCAAGAGGCCAGTGCCATCGCTATAGCTAGCCTTGCGGACAGTTTTTCCTCCTTTGACAGAAACGAAGCCCTTGCCCCTCAGCTCCGGCAAGCTCTCTGCGAGGCCAGTGGGAAAGTCTTTCAACGGCTGAACGGGTTAGGAGGAAGTACCGCAATCGTCTGCCATATCTTTCGGGAACAGTTGTGGTTTGCCTGTGTAGGAGACAGCTCTCTGTACCTGTTGCGGGATCAACAGCTGAATAGGCTGAACCAGGAGCACACGGTATGCACCCAGCGCTATGAGGAAGCTCTCCTCTCTGGCTCCACAGATCCCAGTTCCGGCAGAAACGATCCGCAATCCCATGCGGTTACGTCTTTTTTGGGCCGGGAGGAATTGAATCAGATAGATTGCCTTTTGCGCCCCTTACCATTGCAGGCGGGAGATGTGCTGCTCCTCTGTTCCGATGGGGTGAGCGGGACCTTATCTGAGGAAACACTGCTGGCCTGCCTCCAGCAGGAAACTCCCGAATACAGCTGTATTGCTATGGAAGAGGAGATCAAAACACGGAATAAGCCGGGCCAGGATAACTATACCGCACTGGTCATCCGCTGTGAAAACTAAAGAAAGAAGGGTCCCCTATGAAAAAGAGAATCGTATCCTCATTGCTGGCCGTTTTCCTGCTGTTGGCGATTCCGTTGACGGCATTTGCAGATTTTGACCCCGAGACCCGCAACAGTGTGGTGGTGGTGGAAACCTGTCTGGAACTTGATGCAGGTACGGTCAGCTTCGGGTGGGGCACAGGCTTCTTTGTGGGAGAAGACGGCCAGGACCCCATGTACCTTATCACCAACCACCACGTTATCGAGCCCTTCTTAGAGAGCGGCGAGGGAGAGCTGGTGCAGGCCGAGACCACTGAGGGGGTTCTAACAGGCCGCAGTAAGATCCGGGTTTATTACGACTCGGACGATTATGAAGAGGCTTACCCTGTGGCATACGATGAGATCAAAGACCTGGCGGTGTTAAAGCTGGGAGCGGCCACCTCCAAGCGTACTCCCCTCCCCCTTTGCAGCCCCACGGATGACATGGTGGGTAGCACCATCTATGCGGTTGGCTACCCAGGCCTGGCGGAAAATATTTTTGCGGACGCCACTTCCACTTGGGGTCCCTCGGACGTGAGCGTTACCAGCGGCAGTATCAGCCGTCTGCTCACCACCTCGGGGACTGGCCAAATGCGACTGCAAATTGATTGTGTGATCCGCCATGGAAACTCCGGTGGCCCTCTGGTCAATGAGAATGGCCAGGTATTGGGAATCGCTGTGTCTTCTGTCTCCGATGAAGAGGACAGCTCCATGTACTACGGCGTGAATATTGATGAGGTCATCCCCTACTTAAAGCAGTACGATGTACCCTATGTCCTTCAGGAGGCTGGAACGGCTCAGCCCAGCGGTGAGACGTCTTTAGCGGAGGGGACTACCCCTGCAGGGGACACAGTTGTGGTTCCCGATCCCGTAGAGGAAGAACCGGAAGAATCCTCTGGCGGCGTGCCAATCGCTCTATGGGTAGTGATTGGTGTAGCTGTAGCAGCAGTGGCAGGCGTGGCCATTTTCCTTCTACTCCGGAAAGGGAAGGCAGGGTCTCCCGTCCCAGTGCAGCCCGTACAGCCGGCGCCCGCTCCAGCACCTGCCCCTCAGAAAGTGCCTGTGCTGCGCTCTTTGGCTCAACAGCACAACGGGGTGCGGATTCCCATCCAGGGCAGGCAGATCCTGATTGGTACCAGCCAGGGAGAGTGCCAGGTGGTGTTCCGGGCGGGGACGCCAGGCGTCAGCCGCCGCCATTGCTCCATCTCCTTTGATGCCGCCACCGGGGATTTCATTCTAACAGATTTGGGTTCGTCCTTTGGTACGTTTTTGGAGAACCGTCAAAAGCTGGCCCAGGGTGTGCCCACAAGGCTGCGGCCTGGAGACAGGTTCTACCTTGGCTCTCCTGAGAACTTGATGAGCACGGGACTGGAGTGAGCCCATGATCGACAGCTTTTTCTTTACCGTACCCGGTGGTCGGGAGCATAATGAAGACGCGATAGGCCAGCGAGAGATTCCAGGGGGTACGCTGTTCCTTCTGGCTGACGGGTTAGGTGGTCATCAGAGGGGGGCGGAGGCCTCTGCCCAAGTGATCACTTCCATGCAGGAGGTTGCTCCTCCAGAGGGCGAGGAAGATCTGGAACAATGGCTTACTCGTGCGATTACACAAGCAAACGAAGTCCTGCTTCGGCTGCAAGCAGATTCCGGGTCTACCATGCGCAGCACCTTAGTGACTCTTGCCCTTACAGGGGACAAGGCCGTCTGGGCCCATGTAGGGGATTCCCGCCTGTACTGCATCCGGGGAGGGAGACTCATTTCTTTCACCAACGATCACTCGGTGGCTTACACCAAGTATAAATGCGGGGAGATTACCCGGGCTCAAATCGGCGAGGATGAAGACCAGTCTTCTCTCCTGCGCTCCCTGGGGAATCCCACACGGAACCAGCCGGATTTAGCTTCCTTGGGTGGTCCTCCCCAGCCAGGGGATGGATTTCTCCTTTGCTCCGATGGGGTTTGGGAATATCTCTATGATGGAGAGATCCTTGCCGACTTTTGCAAATCTGCTTTTGCAGAGGACTGGGCACGGCGGTTGCTGCTCCGAGTGATGGGCCGAATTCAGCCAGGGAACGACAATCTTTCTCTAATAACCATCATGGTCTCTTGAAATGGCAGGGAGGATCGACATGAAAAAGTGGATCGTTTTGCTATTACTGTTGTTATTGGGACTCCCGGTTCAAGCTTTGGAGGTCACTTCCGGCCCCTGCCAGGTAACGAGTGCCTATTACAACGGAGAAACTCTCTACGCGTTTTTGGAAGGTCAACCACCTGAAGAAATGGGGCTGCTGCTGAATAATGCGCAGGTGGCCCAAGGGACCCCTACTCCGGTTTCTGAAACGGAAGCAACCTCCCACTATCTATTCCTCATGGATCTTTCCACATCCATGCCGGATTATCAGCAGTGGATTTTTGCCTTTACTGACGCCCTGTTCGCGCAGGAAACACAGCCGGTGGAGGTAACCATTGCCGGGTTCGGTGACAGGTTTGAATTGTTGGACGAGGGAATGACCACCAGCGATGAAGTGCGCAAGGCCATTAACGGTGTTCATTACGATCACACAGCCACGGACCTTTCTGGCTGTCTGGCCCAAGCCCTGCGTTATATGGCAGAAACTCCCGTAGGAGATGGGGCGGTGGCAAACATCATCCTGTTCACCGACGTCATCCCATGGCCCGACCAGGGGGATGGGTGGGAAGAAGAAGCTGCCGTTATCACGCAGGATCTGGCTCAGGCCCCTGAGGTGATATTCCATCTTGCCGCCTTTGGCAGCCAGGGGAACAATGACTTGCGGGAAGCGCTTTCCAGCGGGAAAGGGCTTAGTCTCTCCATTATGAGCCGTTCGGACGCTGAGGCTGCTGGGGTAGCAGTGGCACAGCAGGTGGACTCGCTCTACACTCTGGCACTTCAGCCCAACATGGATCTGGCAGAGCCCCGGCTGGAAGGACAGCTGTTCTACCAGGAGGAAGACGGCTCTACTGTTTTCCTGGATTTGGATAATATCCGCAACTACCCCGTGGCGTTGCCAGAAGAAGCGGTTGTCCCAACGGAGGAACCTGCAAACCCTCCCGAGCCGGAACCCACCCCCGAACCAGAACCGACGGCAGCGCCCGAGCCAGAGAGCTCCGCTCCGCAGGGGAGCTCTCCTCCTGCGGAAGGAACGGTGAGCGGCGAGCCCCAGGTGGAATCCTCACAGGAACCCAGTACGCCTTCTGTTTCCTCGGGACCGGTAGCTTCGGAAGCGGACGATGGTGAAGAAGAGGCATCTTTCCCACCCATCTGGATGATTGCGGCGGGTGGCGGTGCCGCGGTTTTGATAGTCCTTATCGTAGCAGTTGCTCTCTCGCAAAGAAAAAAACGCAGTGTCCCAAAAGAGGTGGAAGCGCCGGGAATCGCATTGAAGTTGGAAGTGTTCCAAGGGAAACCAAAGAAAAAGCAGGTGGTCTTTACTTTGGCAAATTCCCTTACTATCGGGTCTTCGGCTTCCTGCGATATCGTGTGGAATGACCCGGAAATGGACGGCGTCTGCGCTCGAATCTTCTTGGATGAACAGGGCGTGTTTATCGAGAGCGTTTCCCCTCGCACCCAGGTGTTTGTAGAGGGAATTCTGATCCATGGTCCTAACCGGCTGCGCAGCGGCGACAGGGTTACCATTGCACATTCCACATTCTGTCTACGCTTTTAATCAACAGAAAAGATGCGGTCATCCTTACTTACAGGATATCCGCATCTTTTCTCAGTTGGAGGAATCCGTTTTACACCCCCACCCTCCCCTGCATCTCCGCACTCACCTCCCGCTTCTTCTCATCAAAGGCGTGAGTGTAAATATCCAGCGTAGTGGACACCTGGGAGTGTCCCAGCAGCCCGGACACCGTGGCCACGTCCGCACCGCCGGAGATCATCAGGCTGGCCGCCGTGTGACGCAGGCTATGGACGTTCAGGTCAAGGGGAAGGTTGTGCTTTTTGAGGATCAACTTG
>ENA-OUPA01000819-OUPA01000819.1-human-gut-metagenome-genome-assembly--contig:-NODE-819-length-17012-cov-10.9447_pt1 | contig 17012 bp, 16 predicted proteins | sample MGYA00237939_ERZ548770 | MGnify/ENA primary metagenome ERZ548770 (study PRJEB26490, sample SAMN05356877) | human gut metagenome | biome: terrestrial biome; feature: human-associated habitat; material...
CTGCCCTCCACATGGATGATGTCGTCGTTTTCAAAGCAGCGCACCACATGGACGATGGCGTCCACCTCCCGGATGTTGGACAGGAACTTGTTGCCCAGGCCCTCGCCTTTAGAGGCGCCCTTTACCAGGCCGGCAATGTCCACAAACTCGATGGTGGCGGGGGTGAATTTTTCCGGCTCGTACATTTCAGCCAGCTTGTCCAGGCGTTTGTCCGGCACAGCCACTACGCCCACGTTGGGCTCGATGGTGCAGAAGGGGTAGTTGGCCGACTGGGCGCCGGCGTTGGTAATGGCGTTGAAAAGGGTGCTTTTGCCCACGTTGGGCAGGCCCACGATTCCTAATTTCATTTCTCTCTTTACCTATCCAAAAAGCCTTGCTTTTAGGGGCTTTCTGCCTTTCTCTAAATTTTGTCTACGCCCTTTTTACGCCCTTTTTTCACAATGGGTGGGCGCTGCTGCCGCAACCAGCGGGACCGCTTTTGCCCGCTTGCAGACCGTGTTCTTGTATTATACCGCTCTTTTGGGGTTCCCGCAAGCCTGGAGGGCCTATAGGGAGAGGCGCATTTTATACAGGGCGCGCCCTTCCCGCAGGACCTCCCCCTCCTTCTCAAACCCCATGGCGTTCCAAAAGGCCAGGCCCGGGGCGTTGCGCTCATAACACCCCAGGCGCAGGGAGGAAAACCCGGCCTTTTGGGCGGTGGTTTTCAGGGCCCGGACCAGCCGGCTCCCCAGCCCCTGGCGGTGGAACTGCACCTCCAGCTCCAGCAGGCCGATGTAGAGGGTCCCCTCGCCGGGGTACCCCTCCACCAGGTCCAGCACGGCGGCCAGGGCCTCCCCCTGGAACAGTCCCAAAAACAGCTTGTGCCGGGGCTCCCGGCCGGGGGGCAGGGCGGCCAGGTCCTCCCGGCAGCTCTCCAGGGTGGGCGGCGCCTCTAGGGCCACAGAGTTGAAAAACGTGTTGCGCTGGTACAGGGCAAAGACCAGGGGCAGGTCCCCCTCCTCCAGGGGGCGCAGGCCGGGAAAGGCGGCGCGCAGCCCCGTCAGGAGCTCTTGGGCCCGGGGGCTGTGTTCCATCTGAATAGCCCCCTTTACAGGGTGTAGCCGAAGGTGGCCTCCAGCCAGCGCAGGCACAGGTCCATCCACTGGGCGTTGTGGGGATGGGGCATGCCGATCTCCTGGGTGCAGACGGAGAGCCCGTGAATGCCACTGGGGAAGAAGTGAGCCTCGCAGGGGATGCCCGCCCGGTGCAGGGCGGCGGCCATGGCAAAGCTGTTTTCCACGGGGACGCAGTCGTCGTCCATGGTGTGCCACAAAAAGGCGGGGCAGGTGTCCTTTGTCACATGCTTCTCCAGGGAGAAGTACCTGTAGCCGGGCTCGCCGGGCTGGCAGCCGCTGACGTGGCGGAGGGAACCTTCGTGGGCAAACTCGTCCGCGGTGATGACGGGGTACCCCAGGATCATGGCGTTGGGGCGGTTTTGGCCGTCGTGGCTGTCATAGTGCTTTAAAAACTCCGGGTCGTTCCACAGGGTGCCCAGAGAGGCGGCCAGGTGCCCGCCGGCGGAGAAGCCGCACACGGCGATCTTTTCCGGGTCCACGCGCCACTGGGCGGCGTTCTCCCGGATGCGGCGCACCGTCTCAGAGAGCTCCTTCAAGGGGCGGAAGTCCTTGGCCTCCTCCCCAATGGAGTAGGTGAGCACGAAAGCCTGGCAGCCGTGGGCCAGAAAATCCAGGGCCACCGGGTCGGCCTCGTGGGCGGAGATGGATTCATACCCGCCGCCGGGGCACACCACCACAGCGGGGAAGGCCTCCCGGCGGTTCTGGGCGTCGCCGGAGGGAAGATGCAGGTAGCCTTCCACCTGGGCGGAAGAGCCGGGAAGGGGTTGAAATTTGACAAACTCCATAGAGAAACTTCCTTTCTGGGGAAATAAGGGTCCTTCCTAATTATTATCCCAGGATTTTCCCGGATGTCAAGGCGGAAAAACAGGTTGCGTTTTTGGAAAAGATGGGGTAGGATGGAGGAGGAAAGGGGGGCTTTGCAATGGGTCCTTATGAATATGTGGTGGAGCGCATCGAAGGGGAGTACGCCTATCTGCGGCGCACAGACGTCCCGGATGGGGGCGAGCCCATGATGATTGCCATGGCCCTGCTGCCGGAGGGCGTGGACGTGGGCACCCGGCTGCGCTGGGAGAACCTGGTCTATGAGGTCTTGGACTGAGGCAGGGCAAGAGAAAAGGGCGTCCAAGGTTTTGGCCTGGACGCCCGTTTTCATTTTCTAACAATTCCTGTTGAGGAGCTTCCCGGGGGATCACACCTGGGGCAGCTGCTTAAAGCTCTCCTCCAGCTCTTCGTCGCTGGGGATGTAGTCGCTCATCAGGCCGTCGTTGAACTTCTGGTAGGCGGTCATGTCGAAGTAGCCCGTGCCGGTCAGGCCGAAGAGGATGGTCTTTTCTTCGCCGGTCTCTTTGCACTTCAGGGCCTCGTCAATGGCGGCCCGGATGGCGTGGCTGCTTTCGGGGGCGGGCAGGGTGCCCTCTACCCGGGCGAACAGCTCCGCCGCGGCGAACACGCTGGTCTGCTCCACAGCCCGGGCCTCCATCAGGCCGTCGGCGTACAGCTGGGAAAGCACGCTGCTCATGCCGTGATAGCGCAGGCCGCCGGCGTGGTTGGCCGAGGGGATGAAGTTGGAGCCCAGGGTGTACATTTTCTGCAAGGGGCAGACCATGCCGGTGTCGCAGTAGTCGTAAACGTACTTGCCCCGGGTGAAGGAGGGGCAGGAGGCGGGCTCTACGGCGATGAAGCGGTAATCGGCCTCGCCCCGGATCTTCTCGCCCATAAAGGGGGAGATCAGGCCCCCCAGGTTGGAGCCGCCGCCGGCGCAGCCGATGATGATGTCCGGCTTGATGCCGTACTTGTCGCAGGCGGCCTTGGCCTCCAGGCCGATGACGGACTGGTGCAGCAGCACCTGGTTTAAAACCGAGCCCAGCACATACCGGTATCCCGGGAGGCCCGTGGCCACCTCCACGGCCTCGCTGATGGCGCAGCCCAGGCTGCCGCTGGTGCCGGGGTGGGCCTCCAAGATCTTCCGGCCGATGGCGGTGGTCTCTGAGGGGGAGGGGGTGACGGAGGCGCCGTACACCCGCATCACTTCCCGGCGGAAGGGCTTCTGCTCGTAAGAGACCTTCACCATGTAGACCTTGCAGTCCAAATCGAAGAAGGAGCAGGCCATAGAGAGGGCGGTGCCCCACTGGCCGGCGCCGGTCTCGGTGGTAACGCCCTTGAGGCCCTGCTTTTTGGCGTAGTAGGCCTGGGCGATGGCGGAGTTCAGCTTGTGAGAGCCGGAGGTATTGTTCCCCTCAAACTTGTAGTAGATCTTGGCGGGGGTGCCCAGGGCCTTCTCCAAAAACTCCGCGTGGACCAGGGGAGAGGGCCGGTACATCTTGTAGAAGTCCAAAATCTCCCCGGGAATGTCGAAATAGGGGGTGGTGTCGTCCAGCTCCTGCTTGACCAGCTCGTCGCAGAACACAGGCCGCAGCTCCTCGAAGGTCATGGGCTGGTGGGTGGCGGGGTTCAGCAGGGGGGCAGGCTTGTTTTTCATGTCGGCCCGCAGGTTGTACCATGCCTGGGGCAGCTCGCTTTCATCCAGATAGATTTTGTAGGGGATCTGTGCCATGATGAACCATCCTTTCAAATTGTGGTTTTGAAATGCGCTCAACCAACATGAAAAACGAAAAAACGCACCTGTCCTAAACACTTAGGACAGGTGCGTAAACTTTCGCATCTGCGGTGCCACCTAATTTCGCCCCTGGGGGGCGCGCTTATCGCGTACACTGTGATACGCTAGCTGCTGTAACGGTCAGCCTCCGTCTCGCCTAACAGGGAAAACGCCCTGCTCGGTTTGCCCTCGCGGGTCCATTCGCCTTTCTCCGTTCCGCTGTGCTCCCACCGCCCACAGCTCGCTTGGAAACGGCTCCGAAAGGGTACTCGTCCCGGTCACCGGTTTCAGGTTGATTGATTAGTGTTACTATAGCACTGTCTCTGGGGATTGTCAAGGGCTTTTTTGTGGTTTTTTCTCAGGGCAGCAGGGCGTGCAGGTCTGGGAACAGCTCCACGCTGCGCTTTAAGATGCCCTTTAAGTGGGCGATGGTGATGCCGTAGTTGGTAAAGGGCACCCCGGCGTCGGCCGCGGTCTTGCGGCGGTAAGCCACCTCCCTGTCATTGAGCATGCAGCCGCCGCAGTGGATGACCAGCTTGTAGGGGGAGGGGTCCTCGGGGAAATCCCGGCCGGAGGAATGTTCCAGCGCCAGTTCTTTTCCCGTGTATTCCCTCAGCCACCGGGGGATCTTCACCGTGCCGATGTCCTCGCACTGGCGGTGGTGGGTGCAGCCCTCGGCAATGAGGACTTTGTCGCCGTCCTGAAGCCGGTCAATGGCGGCCACGCCCTTGACAGCGTCCGTGAGAAAGCCCTTGTACCGGGCCATCAGGATGGAGAAGGAGGTCAGGGGGATGTCCCCTGGCGTGTCCCGGTCCACCTGGGAAAAGGCCTGGCTGTCGGTGATGACCATGCGGGGCTTTACGGCCAGCTTTTGCAGGGCGTCCCGCAGGCCGTCCTCCTTTACCACAAGGGAGATGCATCCGGCGTCCAGCACATCCCGAAGGGTCTGCTGCTGGGGCAGAATGAGCCTGCCCTTGGGGGCGGCGCTGTCAATGGGGGTGACCAGCACCACCAGGTCCCCGGGGGAAAGCAGGTCCCCCACCAGGCGCTTGCCCTCACTGGGAGACCGGGTCAGCCGGGCCACCCGCTCTTTCAGCTCTTCGATGCCCTCCCGGGTCACGGCGCTGACGGCCAGCTCGTTCTCCTCCAGCAGGGGGGCGGCGGACAGGTCGCTCTTGTTGTAGGCCACCAGATAGGGGATGCCCTTCTGCTGGAAAAGGGCAATCAGCTCCTGGTCGGCAGGGGTCTTGCCCTGGGTGGCGTCCACCACCAGCACGGCGCAATCCGCCCGGTTGAGGGCCTGCTTTGTCTTTTTCACCCGCAGCTCTCCCAGGGCGCCCTCGTCGTCAAAGCCGGGGGTGTCGATGATGACCACCGGCCCCATGGGCAGCAGCTCCATGGATTTCATCACCGGGTCGGTGGTGGTGCCCTTCACGTCGGAGACCACGGAGAGCTCCTGGTTGGTAAAGGCGTTGACTACGCTGGACTTGCCCGCGTTTCTCCGGCCGAAAAAGCCGATGTGTACCCTCTCAGCGGAGGGGGTGTTGTTTAGGCTCATGGTGGCAGTGCCTCCTTTCACTGGTCGAATCGAAATGTATTTAAGTTTTCGCTCAAGCCTTTTTCAAAAGGCTTGTGGGGGTGCGGGGGCGACGCCCCTGCGGTCTTAGTCGCCTTCGGCAAACGCAGGAGGGTAGAAAAGGCTTCCTGCGGAAGGCTTTTCGCAGGGAACCCTCGTCGGGGGTTCCCTGACAGAGCCGGAGGCTCTGCGTGGATTACCGCAAGCCCGCCTGAAACCCGCCCCAAGCGCCCACCGTCCTTTGGCGGAAGCGACGGCGGTGTTTCAAAAGTACGGTGCCACCGCGCCCGCTCCCGGGGCTATCTGCTGCGCAGCATGCGCCCCGCTCGCTGTACTTTTCCATCGGCTGCGCCGTTTCAAGGTCAAGGTCGCGAGACGCTTCTCACCTGCCGGTTCGGTCAAGCGCTGAACGGTCTCCTCAGGAGACCAGCGCCCCGCGCTCTGCAAACTTTTGAAAAAGTTTGATCAAAACTTTTACGCCGCTTCGCGGTTAAAACCGGAAGTCCCGGATGCCCTGCTCGATCTTCTCCAAATGGTCCTTGCAGATCTCCCGCACCTTGTCCTTAGGGATGTTGCCCAGCTCCGCCTGAATCAGCTGCTCGCCAATGGCCTTGGTCTCCGGGGCGGCGTAGTCCATCAGGTACTCCTTCAAGGTCATCAGGGCGTTGGGGTGGCAGCAGTTCTGGATCTGCCCGGCCTTGCACAGGCTCATAAACCGGTCGCCGGTGCGGCCCTCCCGGTAGCAGGCCGTGCAGAAAGAGGGGATGTACCCCAGCTCCATCAGCCACTTCACCACCTCGTCCAGGGTGCGGTTGTCGCTGACGTCGAACTGCTCGGTGTCGTGGGGGCGCTCCTCCTCGGTGTAGCCGCCCACGCTGGTGCGGCTGCCGCCGGACACCTGGGAGATGCCCAGATGCAGCGCCCGCTCCCGCACGGACTGGTTCTCCCGGGTGGACATAATCATGCCGGTGTAGGGCACCGCCACCCGGATGCAGGCGCAGATCTTCAGGAAGGTCTCGTCGTCAATGCCGTTGTCGAACTCGTCGGGGTCGATGTCGTCGGCGTGCTTCACGCGGGGCACGCTGATGGTGTGGGGCCCCACCCCGTGGACGGCCTCCAGGTGCTCGGCGTGCATCAACAGGCCCGCGAACTCATAGCGGTACAGCTCCAGGCCGAAGAGCACCCCCAGGCCCACGTCGTCAATGCCGCCCTCCATAGCCCGGTCCATCGCCTCGGTGTGGTAGCAGTAGTTGCTCTTGGGGCCGGTGGGGTGCAGGTGCTCGTAGCTCTCCTTGTGGTAGGTCTCCTGGAACAGGACGTAGGTGCCAATGCCCGCCTCCTTCAGCTTGCGGTAGTTCTCCACGGTGGTGGCGGCAATGTTCACGTTCACCCGGCGGATGGCGCCGTTCTTGTGCTTGATGGAGTAGATGGTGTGGATGCAGTCCAGCACATACTCGATGGGGCAGTTGACAGGGTCCTCGCCGGTCTCGATGGCCAGGCGCTTGTGGCCCATGTCCTGCAGGGCGATGACCTCTTTCTCCACCTCTTCCTGGGTCAGCTTTTTCCGGGGAATGTGCTTGTTCTTCATGTGATAGGGACAGTACAGGCAGCCGTTGACGCAGTAGTTCGAGAGGTACAGCGGCGCGAAGATGACAATGCGGTTGCCGTAGAAATCCTTCTTAATCTGCTCGGCCAGGGCGTACAGCTCCTGGACCTTCTCGGGGATGTCGCAGGCCAGCAGCACAGAGGCCTCCCGGTGGGATAGGCCCTTGCGCTCCCGGGCCTTGTTCAAAATCTCGTCAATGAGCGCCACGTTGTTTTTATTGGCGTCGGCATACTCCAGGGTGTCCAGGATTTCCTGGTGGTCGATAAATTCCTCAGCTTTCAAAGATTTGGGGTTGTACATGGAAAATCATCCTTTCTTTTGGGTCAGAAACACTTTCCCATCAGTTGTAATAGTGAGAGAGGGGGAAAGCCCCCTCTTGCCGGCACAGGGTCCACTTGAATATTCCAGAGGGTCAAGAGTGGCCAAAACCCGCATAAAACCTGGGTTTTTAAACTTGCCCCCAGGGTCAAGAGTGCAGGGAGACAGGGGCAAGAGTGAGGGACTCTCGACCCTTGGGTCAAGTTCTGAAAGCCGCATAAAACCTGGCTTTTTTCTATACTTGACCCTTTTGATCTCTCCAGCCGCCCAGTGCCTGGGCACTCAAGTCGCGCACGCCGCTTTAGGGCGGCGGGGTTTTCTGAGGGCCGCTAGCCCAAAAGCCCGCGCTCAGGCTTGGGAGAGACAAGTAAAAGTTTCGTCCACCTTTTCAAAGGTGGTGGGGTTTGGGGTGAAACCCCAAGACCTTACAGGGGTGCGGGGGCGAAGCCACCGCCTTCCCATACTCCAAAAAAGGGGGGGACGAATGTCCCCCTCTTGGGGTGCCTCCGCGACCGCTCTCGGGGCTATCTGCTTCGCAGCGTGCGCCCCGTCCGCTGCATCTTTTCATCGGCTGCGCCGGTTGAAGGTCGCAGCCTTTTGAAAAAGGCTGCACCGAAAACTTTTATCCGCCTCCGGGCCTTTGGCCCTGCGGCAATGTTCCCCATGGCCTCAGAGTGTCTCCTCTGTCTATGGGGATCTCATATCCGATCTTGCTCAGGCTCTCCCGCAAAAGGCCCAGGCTCTCCGCGGCCTCCGCCCCCGAGTGGAGCTTGTTGTCGTACAGGGTGTACTTTTCCCGGGCGTCCTGGGGGGAGAGGTTGGGCATCACCACGTTGGCCCCGTGGAGGATGCCCTGCTCCCGGCCTTCGGGCAGCAGGGTGCCCAGGGCCGTGGTGGCGGGCAGCAGCACCTCTGGCAGCAGCAGCCGGATGACAGAGAGCAAAAACAAGGTCAGCTCCCCGCTGCCGTTGGGAAACTCCCGGAAAGGCGTGTCCTTCTGGCTTAAAAAGGGCCCAATCCCCACCATGTGAGGCTGAAAATCCTTTAAAAACCGCAGGTCCCGCACCAGGTCCTCCCTGGTCTGCCACGGGGACCCCACCATGAACCCCGCCCCCACCTGGTAGCCCAGGTCTTTCAAATCCCTCAGGCATGCCAGCCGGTGGGCCAGAGAGAGCTCCGGCGGGTGGAGCTTCTGGTAGTGGCTGGGGGTGGCGGTCTCGTGGCGGAGCAGGTACCGGTCGGCCCCGGCCTCCCGCAGCAGGCGGTAGCTCTCCCGGCTGCGCTCCCCCACGGAAAGGGTGACGGCGCAGTCCGGCCAGCGCGCCTTAATGGCCCGCACAATGGCGCACAGGCGCTCGTCGGTAAACCAGGGGTCCTCCCCGCCCTGGAGCACAAAGGTGCGGAACCCCAGCCCATAGCCCATCCCGCAGCAGGAGAGGATGTCCTCCTGGCTCAGGCGGTAGCGCTGGGCCCGGCGGTTGCTTTTGCGGATGCCGCAGTAGTAGCAGTCGTTTTTGCAGAAGTTGGTGAACTCGATGAGCCCCCGGATGAACACCCGGCGGCCATAGACTTCCTGGCACAGGGCCTGGGCCCGGCTGCGCAGCAGCTCTGCCGCCTCCGGGTCCCGGTGCTCCAGCAGGTAGAGCAGGTCCCCGTCCGGCAGGTTGTGGGTATCTGCCAGCTGCCGGGCCAGCGCCAGGGCCCGGCTCATGGCCGCACCCCGGAGTAGGCTGTTTTCGAGCTGACCCCCGGCAGCCTGCCCACCTTGCCGGAGAGGGCGGAGATCACATCCTGGGGGGCGTCCACGGCAATGCTGATGATGTTCAGCCCTTTCTGCCGGTAGGGAATGCCCATCCGGCCGATGATGTATTCCCGGTATTCGTGGAGGATCTCATTGAGGGCCTCTGCAGACTCCTCTTCCTCCACTACAATGCCGACAACGGCGATCCGTGTCTCCATTTGGTTTCTCCTTTCTGACAAAATAAAAAGCCGCGCCCGAAAGGCGCGGCAAAGGAAGGGGGGCTGGCCCCGTGAAAAGATCCTTTTTTCCAAGCCTTCCGCCTCAAGAGGATTTCAGCGTCAGAGCACGTTGCGTGAGAAATTGCCAGGTTGGCGCGGGTCCCGCCGCTTTCTGCCGGGCGCTCCACAGGGAAGCGGCCGGACCGTTCAGAAACGGGACAGCTGTATTATAGCACAGAAGCCAATGGGATTCAATCAAAATTTAAGAGCTTTTATTGATTTTTTGGAGAGGAACGCAGCCACCCCTCTGTCACCCGGACATAGTGGATGTGCCGGCGGTTCCAGGCGGAATAGGCGATATGGATGGCTCCGTCCCGTCCAACCAGCAGGCAGGGGTATTCAAAGGCGGCGTTTTCCAAACGGTTTTCCGCGCCGGTAAAGCCGCTGCCCGGCTCAATCACCCTTTGCAGGGGGAAGGTTTCGCCTTCGTCTTCGGTGATGGCTACAGAGACGCTCCAGCGCAGGCCGGGCCACTCTACCTCTTTTTTTTCGCGGGGCGGCAGGCCATAGGGGTTGAAGACCAGGGCGATGGCCCCGCTGGGGAGCTTTGCCGCCTGGATGGAGGCGTTGTTGTTGGGCAGAAGGGTGGGGGTGGGCGCCGACCAGGTGCGGCCGTAATCCTCCGAGAGGCTTTTGTAGACGCGGTCTGCCCACCGGCTGCGGAAGAAAGCCACCAGATGGCCCGGGCGGGTTTCCACCGCGGTCATGTGAACCCGTCCCACAGAGTCCGGCACGGGCACTTCCTCCCAGGTTCCGCCCCTGTCGTGAGAGAGCCGCACCACAGAGTAGTCCTTGCCGTACTGCTTGTCCGAGTGGGGGTCTTCCACGCTGTACCACATGGGGAAGAGCCAGTCCCCGTTGGAGAGCTCCAAAATGGGGTGCCTGCAGAAAGAGCCGGGCTTCTGGGAGAACACGGTGGTGGGCTGCCAGGTGCGGCCCTGGTCCTGGGAAAGGCGGCGGCGGATCTGGGCGGTCTCTTGCATGGAGAAGTTGCCGGTGACCTTGCCCTGGGATTTTAGGGCAAGCCATTCCGCCTCTGTCATGGTCCCGCGGCTTTTTTGGGCTGTGTGCAGCAGCCACAGGGTGCCGTCCTTCTCCTGGAAAAAGCAGGGGTTCTGTTCAGAGCACTGGGCGTCTTCCGACAGCACCCCCTCGTACTCCCAGCGGTCCGCGCCTGCCCGCAGGCGGGCGGCCACAATGGAGATGTCGCTGCTGCCCTCTGCCAGGCCGGCAAACCAGGCGCAGAGCAGGTCCCCGTTTTCCAGCTCGATCAGGGAGGAGGCGTGGTTCGAGCGCCGGTCCGTGGGCAGAATGGCCTCCACCTTTTCAGGGGAGCCGGGAAGGGTGTAGAGGCAGCCGTCGTTCACAAGGGATTCAAGGTGTTTCATCAAAAGGGGTTCCTCCTTCTTCGTGTGTTTCGCGGGGGCGGCCCGCGCCCGAAGCGTCCCCCTCCTGTTTGAGGAGCCTCCAAAGGGTGGAGCGGGCAATGCCCAGGCTTGCCGCCGCCTGAGAGCGGTTGCCCCCCTTGGCGCGGAGCACCCGCCGGGCAATCTCCCGGTGGATCTCCTCCAGGGGGCGGGATAAATCCAAAGGGATGGAGCTTTTGGCCTGCTGTGCCATCAGCTCCTCCTGGGCCAGGGCCTTCTCCACGTCCTGGGGGAGAATTGTCCCCTGTGCCCCGGCCTGGAGGCGCTCCAGCACGTTGGAAAGCTGCATATAGTTGCCGGGCCAGGGGGATTGCGCCAGCAGCTCCAACGCCTGGGGGCTGGCCTGAAGGGGCGGGCGCCCGCCCTCTTCCCGCAGGAAAACCTCTGCCAGGTGGAGAATCCAGGGGGGAGATTCCCGCAGGGAGGGCAGCCGGAAGGTCTGGCAGCCTAAACGCTGGAAGAACTCCCCCGCTATTTTCCCGGCGTCATCCGCCAGGGTGGTGGAGACGGAGAGCAGCAGCTTGTTCTGCCGCAGGGTGTAGCCGCTGTCCAGCAGGTCGATCAAGGTCTCCCGCAAAGGGGGAGACATGGCCTCCAGGTTTTTGAAATAGAGGGTGTTCCCCGGCCGGAATAAGGGGGAGTCCGCGTGGCCAAAGAAAAAGGCCGCTCCCTTGGGGGAGAGGGTTTGGCAGTCCACCTCCAGAAAGGCGCCGGGGCGCAGGCCGCCCTGATAGAGCAGCCGGGCGGCGTAGTCCTTGCCAGAGCCCACTTCCCCCAGCAGCAGAAGGGGCTTGGGCGAGGGGGCCAGGCGCTTTAGGGCGCGGCGCAGAGAGGGTTCCAGCCCCTCCAGCCCATACAGGCCCTCCCGCACCTCCCAGTCGATTTGGGGGGCGCTTTTCCAGTAGGTCTCCCCCCGGCGGCCGCAAACCCCCCGGGGAGAAGGCCCCCGTTCCGCAGGGGGGCCTTGGGGAGCCTCCCCCTCCACCGTAAGGCGGGCGTGGGGAAACGCCTTGGCGGCCCATTCCAGAAAAAGGGCGGCCTCCTCCTGCGGGACCTCTCCGAACACCCTCATCGCGTACTCACCATATTCCAGCGCCATCCTTTCTGTTCCCTGCCAACAGTATACCACAGCCCCGGGGGGCGTCCACTCCTTTTTTTGAAAAAGTGTTTGAATTTGAAACACTTTTCCCACCGGGCCCTGTAGCGCGGCGGGGGGAAAGCCTGTATCCTAAAAGCAAAGAATCCGGCCCGCCGGCTGGAGAGACAAAAGGAGGAAAAAGGAATGAAGCCTGTAGAGATAAAAGGCATCATCCCGCCCGTCATCACCCCTATGGGCCCGGACGAGGAGGTCAACCTGGAGGAGCTGCGCCGCCAGGTGGAGCGGCTGTTGGAAAGCGGCGTGCATGGGATTTTTTGCTTTGGCACCAACGGGGAGGGCTATGCCCTGGACGGCGGGGAGAAACGGCAGATTTTGAAAGCCGCCGTCAGCCAGGTGCGGGGAAGGGTCCCGGTGTACGCGGGGACAGGCTGCGTCACCACGCGGGAGACCATCGCCCAATCCCGCATGGCCTGTGAGGAAGGGGCCGACGTGCTCAGCATCGTCACCCCCAGCTTTGGGGCTGCCAGCCAGCAGGAACTCTATGACCACTATGCCGCCGTGGCCCGGGCGGTGGATTTGCCCATTCTGCTCTACAACATCCCTGCCCGCACAGGGAATGCCCTTCTGCCCGAGACAGTGGCGCGGCTGGCCCAGCTTCCCAATATTGTGGGCATCAAGGATTCTTCCGGGGACTGGAACAGCATGCTGGCCTATTTGGAGATTGGCAAAAGAGGGGACTTCGCGGTCCTCTCCGGCAACGACGGGCTGATCCTGGACTGCCTGCGCAGCGGGGGAAAAGGGGCCGTAGCCGGGTGCGCCAACGTGTACCCCCGCACGCTGGTCTCCCTCTATCACCGGTTTCTCGCCGGGGACGGGGAGGGCGCCCAAAGGGAGCAGGAGAGCCTGGCCTCTTTCCGGCAGTGCTTTCAATATGGGGGTTCCGGCACGGTGATCAAGGCGGCGGTGGCCATGCTGGGATATGACGTGGGCCGGTGCCGGGCCCCGTTCCATCTGCTGCCCCAAGAGGGGGCCGCGGCCCTGAAACGGGTTTTGGAGGAAAACCGGGAGAAGGGAATGGGCTGACAGAAGGGAGAAGGAGGGCTTCCAGCGCGTGAGGCGCCGGAGGCCCCTTTTGCCTTTTGGGACCTTTGCGGCAAGGGGGAGGCGTGGGGCGCAGCCGGGGTTAAGGAGGCAGGGACGCCGCCAATGGGAAACGCGGGCGAAAAAGAAAACGCACCCCACAACGTGAGGTGCGCGAATTGGGAGCGGCAGCTTGCCGCTGGCTTTACTGAACAAAAATGAACCCCTTTCCAAAAAACAAAGCAAGAAATCTAGGTTTTTTGCGGTTTTCCAGTATTTGCCTGCATGGAAAATACCTACTGAACAAAAATGAAACCGCTAATTTCAGGCTGTTTAAGCAAAGCAGAAACGGTTATAATGTCACATCTTCATCCCATACTCCGCCGCCACATTGCGTTCCACATCGTTCTCCGTGGAGTCGACCTGTGGCTGCTGTGTGAGGATAAAAGTCGCCAGCAGTTGGACACGTTGATTCACCGAAGCAACGATGGCTTCCACTCGCTCTTTGTCGATGAATTCCTCCGCACCAGCGAACACCACTCGGATGTCTTGGTCAACGCTATCCAGCTTGGAGAGGTCGAGCCAGTCAAAAGAGGTCACCAGCCGCAGCTGATCTTGGTGGGTTTTCTTAAAGGGCTTGCAGGAGATGTTCCGCCCAGAGCGGATCTGAGGCGTCAGCTTGTCGTAGCCCAGGGAGGAGCCGCTGTCATACATGCGCGCCGGCCCCAGCCACTCCAGGGTGTCCGGGCTGCGGAGCAACCCGAAGTTGTTGAAGCGCCTGTCCTCATTGGCGATGAGGTAGTCCAATACCAGCATCTGGTTCAGGGCGTGCGTCACATTGGGGACACCCAGCTTTTCGCAGCAGTTGCGGTAGTGCTGATAGACGGAAGTCTGGTTGTCCTTCTTCTGGGTCTGCATCACCCGCCAGGCGGGGATCAGTTCCGTGTTCGGGGTGACGAAATCCTCACACACGCTGTAAGGGAGGCCCTCGTCCCACAACAAGGTGTAGGGGATGTGGGGAATCCCCAGGCGATCTGCCATTTTGGAAGCAATCACCTCGTTAAATGGCTGCTGATGGAAGGGGCCGCTGCCGGCTTTCACTAAGCAGCGTTTCCCATCTGAAATAGCCCAGCGCTTTCGGAGATTGCCGTCACACGTCCAGTCTGGGGAACGGAGGTCGATGTCGCTGGTCTTGGAGAGCTTGCCCAGCAGGGCATCGCCCACATCGGGGGAGAAGCCGTTTTCGAAGAAGTTGACCTCATTCCAGGAAAGGTTGTTACCCGCCGGTTTTACCCAGTAGTGGTTGGACAGGCTCAACCCCAAATTTCTGGAAATCACCTGCTGCGGGTCGGGGAAACCCAATTGGCTGAGGGCGTCCACTAACCCTGAGCGGACGGAAGGGATGAACCGGTCCGTCCACCATGCGTTGAGGGCAGCCCGGTCAGCTTTGTCCCAGGTGATGGGAACCCCCACCGGCAAATCCCCCCCGTGGTACAGTTCGGCAACACGGGTAATTTTTGTCCCGCCATCATCCAAGGCTATTTCCACCACGGGGATGTCTTTGTGCATCAGGGTGTAGTTCACGGGTGCCGCCTCCTTTCTCTTGCTTTGTAGTATACACGATACATGGCATGGGCGCAACGAAATTACCAGGCCATGCTGGGCTGGAAGGACTGTTCTTCTTCCTCGTCCTGAGCGTCCTCCTGGTCATTAGATTCTTCCCAGGCTTCTTCATCCTCCTGTGATTCCTCATCTTCCAAAGTGTCCTCTCCGGTTTTCTCCAGCTCGATGTCCTCTACTTCTTCCACATCATCCAGACTATCACTTTCTAAAACCTCGCTGTCCTCGAACACTTCTTCCGTTTCTTGGGCTTCTTCCTCCCCGGTTTCCTCGGCCCCGTCATCCTCCTTCCGTTTCTTGGGCTTCTTCCTCCCCGGTTTCCTCGGTCCCGCCATCCTCCTGGGAAACTTCCTCGGAACCGGCCTCAAAATCGTCCACGGGGGCGGGGTTCTGGTCGGCTGCGGATTGTTCCTCCAGTTCGCTGCCGGGGCCTTCCTGGGCCTCCTGGGGGGCAAACTCGTCCTGGATTTCTTCCTCCATTTCTTCGTCCTCGGCTTGGTCATCAGATTCTTCCTTGTCCTCCTGTTCCTCCGGGCGGCTGGCCTGATACTGGGCTTCGTCCTGCGCAATTTCCGACTCGATCAGCCCGATGACAAACTGTTTCTGCGTCATGTGGTTTCGCTCCAAGTAGGCTTTCACACGCTGAAATAGTGATTCTGGTACCTGGAAGGCCAGGGTTCTCATACGTTCCATATTTTTGTCCTCCTGTGTAATTTGAATTTTGGGGTGCAGCTCGTTGTCCACCGCCTGGGCGATGAATTCACCCATGGTCATGCCGTGGGCCTCTAGGTAGGCTTTTACTTCCGCGTGAAGGTCCGCCGGGATCTTCACGGTGATCCCTTTCATTTCAGGCAAGGTGGTCACTCTCCTCTAAGTAATTTTGCATGGCCTGGAGGAGCAGGTCCTCCAGTGGGATTTCCAGCTCCGCCGCCCGGTCCAGGAGGGCGGCGTACTGGTTTTCAGTGAGTTGGATGGTGTAGGTGAAATCTATTGAAATCATCCCCTTTTCAGTTTTTAGGTGGGTAGGCCAACTTCCCCTCCGAACAGGTCGAGTTGACCTGTTACATTGCGATCCTCCATCCACCAGCGGAAGACCTCGTCTGCTGAGTGCCAGGAGTTTAATTTACCCTCTGCCCATCGTCTATGGAGCATTTTGTCAAAGGCGGTCCGGTAGAGCTTTTCAAAAGCAGGCCATACGCGAAATTCCCGGTACCGGACTTTCCCAGCCATAGGACAGCCAACGCAGCCCACCCGCTGAAAACCCAGATTGTATACGGGGTTGACGTCCACCTTGGCGTCCCGCAGGAACGACCACACGTCCGAGTCTCTCCAATCCACGATTGGATGAATCTTTATTTCGGCTTTCTGCTGGCAGGGGGCCACGATCCGCTCATCGCCGTTGTCAAAATCAAAGCGCTGGACTTCCCTGCGGGTGGAGCCCCACTGCTCCGCTACAGCGGAGTTCTTCCTGTTTTGACTCTCCGCGGCCCGGACGCCCAGCGCCACCGCCCGGTGCGGCGCGCCGCTCTCTTTTAGAACTTGGCAGCAGTACCGCTGTTTCCGGGTGGGGGGCCAGCCCTTCTGGACAATCAAGCTCCACATACTGGTGGGTTTTCCTCGGTAAAGGGGTTTGTGGAAAGCGCAGGCAATACCCTCCAACTCCAGTTGACGAAACACGTTTCGAACGTGATAGATGGTTTCCGGAGCGTCCGCTGTGGTCAGGTGGTGGATGACCTCCAGTGGGATGTGTGCACGCCGGCACAGCTCTAAGCAGACCTCGCTGTCCTTGCCGCCGGAGTAGGCCAATAGCAGTGGTTTCTGGTAATAGGCGGCGCTTAGTTCCGCAGCCAGATGAATGCGCCGGATTGCTTGGGCTTCTAAATCCATTTCACGTCATCCCCATGCCTGGTCCCTGGTTCTCGCATAAAAATTCTTCCGGATCAATGTCCCACAAGTCACAGCCAAGTTCGATGGCATCCTGACCGGTGGGGAGGTGCTCCTGAGTCTCCACGCCACTTTGATAGGTGCGTTCCCCGCAGTTGTGGCCGATGTCCTTGTCAGCCCAGGTGTGGTGGATGGTAATGGAGGGAAACATCTGTGACAGCTTTTCCAGAATCGGTTTCGGCGCGTTCCAAGCTGTCAGAAAGGAAAGCCGGCCATCCAAGACTTCCGCACCGCTGGCATTCCACTTGGTGCCCCAGTTTTGAATGCGCCACTCATACCAGGTGGGGCACCCAAATTCCCGGATGTTGTGAAACGCCTGCTTTCCCAACTCCCATTCCTCTCGATCGATTTCCGGGTAGGTGGCGAGGTAGGCTGGTTCCATCTCGGTGTGTAAACCGGTAACCGCCAAAAAAGCCATATATTTCTTGAAGCCCGCAGCGGTGCGCGAACCAGACTCTATCTCCAGTTCCGAGGGCATGGGGATCAGCTTGTTAAAATCCATGGGGCCATTTTCCCCCTGGATGGTAGAAAAAAGACGGTCGACCTGTACCGGGTCGCCGTCAAAGGAAAGAATGTTCTTGACCTAATTTGGCATGGAAACCTCCTTTTCAC
>ENA-OUPA01000831-OUPA01000831.1-human-gut-metagenome-genome-assembly--contig:-NODE-831-length-16739-cov-7.83175_pt1 | contig 16739 bp, 16 predicted proteins | sample MGYA00237939_ERZ548770 | MGnify/ENA primary metagenome ERZ548770 (study PRJEB26490, sample SAMN05356877) | human gut metagenome | biome: terrestrial biome; feature: human-associated habitat; material...
CCGAGACCTTTCTTCTCGGTGTCATCGTCAAACTGATCGTTTCCGGCAGTCTCCATTGCAGACAGGAGCGTGTCTTCCGTGTATTGCTTCGGAGGCGTCGTAAAGTGTTCCGTAACGCTGGCGGACACACTATCCAGAACATCACCCTCATGGACTTCGGGCAGGGACTTCATGGGATCGTCCTTTTCCTTCGTCTTGAGGGAAGCCTTGAACAGCTCTTCGATGGCTTTCCATCCGTTTTGAACGACGGTCTTCCCCTTGGTTTTGAACTCGTAGCCCTCGCAGGAGAGCGTGATCTGCGTTTCCGCGTAGGTGTGCTTCTCGCCGGTTGCACACAGAAGGCGCATCCCGACAAGATTGAGGATTTTCTGTTCCGACTGAGGGAGAGCGGAAACATCCTGCTTTTCAAGCTGGACGGTCGGAAGAATGGCGTGGTGATCTGTGACCTTGCTGTTGTCGGTTACGCGGGCAATGTCCGGAGTGACCGAAACGCCGGAGAAAAGCGGAAGCTGACGGCAGACGATGGAAATGACCTGACGGGCAGTGTCCTCCATATCGTCTGTGATGAACTGACTGTCTGTGCGCGGATAGGTCAGGAGCTTCTTTTCGTAAAGCGTCTGGACGAGATCGAGCGTCTGCTGGGCAGTGAAGCCGTAGTATCGGTTTGCCTCGCGCTGCAAGGTGGTCAGATCGTAGAGCTTCGGAGGATTGACCGTCTTCGTTTCCTGCCTGAGAGAAGAAACGACGGCTTGCTTTTTCTCGCAAGCCGACGCAATCTTTTTTGCTTCCTCTTCGGTTTTGACCTTTTCCAGATCGGCAGTCAGATCGCCCTTGCCGACGTGGACGTTGAAATACTTCTCCTTTTGGAACATGGAGATTTTCCCGTCGCGCTCCACCAGCATTGCAAGGGTCGGCGTCTGGACGCGCCCGACCACCAGCTTCTTGTGATAGAGCGTGGTGAAAAGGCGGGTGCCGTTGATGCCGACAATCCAGTCCGCCTTCGAGCGGCTGAGTGCTGCTTCATAGAGACGGTCGTATTCCTTGCTGTCCCGGAGATGATTGAAGCCTTCGCGGATGGCGGAGTCCTCCATCGAGCTGATCCACAGACGCTTGAAGGGCTTGGTGCATCCGGCTTTGTTGTAAACCAGCCGGAAGATCAGCTCACCCTCGCGCCCTGCATCGGTTGCGCAGACCAGCTCGGTGACGCGCTTGTCCTTCATGAGAGAGGACAGCACCTTGAACTGCTGGGCTTTGTCCTTCGTGACCTCGAACATCCAGCTTTCCGGAACAATGGGCAGATCGTCATACCGCCACTTGGCATACCGCTCATCGTAGGAGCTGGCGTCTGCCAGCTCCACCAGATGACCGAAGCACCACGAAACGATGTAATTGCCGCCCTCCATATAGCCGTCCTTTCGGGACGTTGCGCCCAGCACCTTTGCGATGGACTGGGCAACGCTGGGCTTTTCAGCAATGACTAAGATCAATCCTCATCACCATCCGTTTCAGCATCCTCCGCGATCTGCGGCTCTTCATCCTCGTTGATGTACGGCTCTTCCTCGTAGCCTTCATCGTCGAAGAAGTCCAGATCCTCGTCCTTGGGCTTTCTGCCCTTGACGAACTTGATGTAGTAATAAGCTGCACCCGCAGCACCGGCAAGAACGAAGATGATGAGGATCATGCCGACGTTGGACTTCTTTTCGGGCTTGGGCGCAGGAACGTCGGTTTCTGCATCCTTGTCCGGCTCAGGCATAACGGGAGCTGTGCCGGTGCATTCGCTCATGTTGGTCTTGCAGACCGGGCAGTCGGTATTGACTTGACCGGCAGCGCATTTTTCTTTGCAGTTACAGGTGGTCAGAGCCGCCGCAGTGTCATCATCCAGCAGCGCAAGCAGATCGCTCTCATCGACCATGTTCAGGAAGTACGTCTGATACTGTTCCTCATCCTCGTTGATGGGTGCATCGTAGTCGATGACAATGAAGAAGGTGTTGCCGCTCTTCGTCTGGACTGTGATGAACTGCTTGTTGGTTGCCTTGTCATAGAGCAAGTCGCGGGTGTAGGCGTTGCCCTCATCGTCAATCGGCTCACCCTTCGGCTTTTCCGGCGTGGGAGTGACTGCGGGCTGCTGTTCGGGCTGAGTTGCCTCCGTAACCGGAAGGTTCTGCTCGGTATCATCGGCGTAGGCAAACGCCGTGACAGAGAAGCAGGACAGAACCATGACGCAGACCGCAAGGATGGTCAGAAAACGAAACTTCTTACGCATTGTCGATTACCTCCGTATTTCCGGCGGGCATGGTGCCGCCCTTCATGGAAGACAGGAACGCCATGATCTGATCCTTGTCCATCACCATAGAGCGCACGGTATTGATGATTTCAAGGTTTTCCAGCTCTGTCTTCTTGTCGTACAGCTCCTTGAGCTGACCTTCGATTTCGGACTTCTTCTTTTCAGCCTTCTCAATGTCGGAGAGGACTTTCTGATACTTGGGATTCATGCAAAACTCCTTTCTTTTAATAGGCGGGTCTTCCGAAGGCGTAGAAATGCTGCTGCCAGTAGGAAGAATTGATGGATGTGTACTGAATAGGGTCGCCGCAGTGGATCATGACCCCATCACCGACGTAAATGCCGACGTGGGACACACCGGGGGTGTCATACGTCCCGACGAAAAAGATGAGATCACCGGGCTGTGCATTCGCCTTTGAAACCGGCGTACTGATGTTGTAAAGCCCCTGTGCGCCGAGCCGCCCAGTATTTACAAGTCCGCTGTTCGTGAGAACGTAGCTGACGAAGCCGGAGCAGTCAAAGGACGTGTCGGGATTGGAGCCGCCCCACACATACGGATAGCCGAGATACTTTTCCGCCTCGGTAATCAGCGTTGCAAACTTCTCATCGTTCAGGTATTCCGGGTTGACATCGTAGTCAGCGGGCGGATTTGTGATGTACTTGTCCACATAGGGAGAGTCACCGAACAGATCCTCACGGTTGCCCAGCACAGACATATACGTTGCGTACATGGAAAGCTGTTCCTGAGACATGATATAGACCGGGACATGGGAGAGATTGAAGTTTTCGAGCTTCACGTTGCAGATGTAGTAGTCATACGGGACGCGATAGGTTTCCGTGTGCGTGTTGCCGTCTGCGTCCGTCCATGTGTCGGTTTCCGTGCGGTATCTGGTTTCGACGATAACCTCTTCGGTGAGGATGTACTGCTTTTCAAACAGCATTTGGAGCGTACCTTGCACCTCATCCAGCGTGAACTCGCCCTCATGGAGAGCCGAGAGAATGGAGATCAGCACATAGGGATCATGCTCAATATCATCCAGATCGAAGTGATATTCGTCATAGTCATGAGTGCCTTCATAGTTATCCAGATAGCTTTGCAGATCTTGCTCCATCCGGCAATACTGCGCTTCTGCGCCCAGCATCGCATCATCCTCGCTGAGATAAGAGGAAGCGATAACCGACGAGCCGGTAGAGGTGAGCATCGAACACGAGCTGATACCGGCACCGAGCAAAACGAGAAGGGCAACTCCGACGCCGATCCAGATGAAGACCTTCTTGTTCTTCTCAAAGAACTCCTTGATCTTGTCGGACGCCTTCTCACTGAGCTTCTTGCCGGTGCTTTTTGTGGCAGTCCCGGCAGTCTGAGAACCGGCATTTCGAGCGGCGGCATATTCCTTCTTGATGCTCTGCTTCTGGTAGTGCTTGTTCATGTTCTGCTTCTTCATCTCAGGATGCTCCTGCTGATTTCTCTCATATTGGAGCTTCGCATCAGCGACATCCGCCTTGTGTTCCAACTTGGAGACCTTCTCATAAGGCTTGTTAACGCTGCTTTCCCGATGATGACTGAAATGCCGAGCGGCAGTCTCAGCAGCAATCTCCGTTTTATGTGCCGCCTCAACAGCCGAGTTTTCCTGTTCGACCTCATGAATTTTGCCGTGAATGCCGGAAGCGAGGGTGTCACCGACCTTGCGGACGGTTTTATCCGCTTCAAATTGCAGCTTGCCTTTGCCCTTGGGCTTTTTCAGCTCATCCTCAAAATGAAGGCGGGTTTCGCCCTTGCCGGTTTCCTCATCAAAGACGCGCTCTTTCTTGAGAACCTTGTGCGTGGGCAGCTTTTCACGGGCGGCATCCAGACGCTCATGCGCCTTCTCGGACTTCCTTTCGAGCTTCTGCATCCGCTTCGTGGGCGGGACGGCATCGTCCGAAACCGGCTTTGCGGAGGCAGTCTCCGCCGCTTGGGAGAGAACGGCATCTGCATCTACTGCCTCCACTGCCGAGGTCTTGCGCAGCTTGTGTGTGACAACCGTTTCGGCAATCACCGTGCCGGTATGAGAAGAAACGCCGTGCTGCTCCAAAGCAGGAGGCTTGAACGGCGTTTCCGATGAGGGCAGCGGTTCAGGTGCATTCTGGGGTGGATTATCTGCCCTTTTCTCTTCTGTGACGGACGTTTCAGAGGGCGGCTGTGTGTCGTTATCCTCGGCGTGTTCCGCCTGAAACTGACGCTGTTGACGGCGCATCTGCACCTTTTTCTGTTCCTCCGCAGAAAGTGCTTCGGAAGGCTCGGCTGTCTCAGCGGGCTTAACCAACTTTGCATCTTCCAGCCGTTTTGACACACGCTGCTCGGTGCCAGCCGTCAGGTTTTCCTCAACCGCGCCCTCCCGCTTCATCCGCAGAACAACCTTGTCGCGGGCTTTAATTTCCGGTTCCTTGGGCATCAGATTTCACCTCCGATCCGCTTGTAGGCAAGCTCGGTGTATTCAGGGTTCAGCTCTACCCCCACGAAATGACGCCCCATCTGTGAGGCAACCATGCCGGTTGTGCCGCTCCCCATGAAGGGATCAAGCACAATGCCGCCTTCGGGACAACCGGCGAGAAGACAGGTCTCAACCAGCTTCGGAGGGTAGGCGGCATAGTGACCGCCCTTGAAGGGAACAGTGTTGATCTTCCAAACGTCGCGCTTATTGCGGAGCGGATTGATGTCACTGTCTTTGATTGCTCCGTGTTCACGCGGGCGGTTGATAGACTGCGGCTGAGGCTGACCGGGAACGGGCTTGCCGTATTTGTTTCCGCCCTTCATGCCGCGCTTGAGACGTTCTGCCGTTGCGGGAGCAATCGGCTCGGAGATCGCCTTGTAGTCAAAGAAATACTTCTTGGACTTGGAGAACAGGAAAATATGCTCATAGCAGCGGGCGCAGCGGTCTTTCACGCTCTCCGGCATGGGGTTATCCTTCATCCAGATGATGTCGTTGCGCAGATACCAGCCGGTATCACGGAGGGCAAAAGCAAGCATCCACGGAATGCCGATCATGTCCTTCGCCTTGCAGCCCTCAACCTTGTTGTTGAGAGCCACAGCCTGACCGTTTCTGCCGTTGGGGTTCTTCGGGTCAATGAAATCTCCCTGATTGCCTTTTCCAGCGTAGGTGTCCGAGATGTTCAGCCAGAGCGTTCCATCCGGACGCAAAACGCGCCTGACTTCGGTAAACACTTCCGTCAGGCGCGAGATGTATTCCTTCGGCGTTGTCTCTCTGCCGATCTGAGCCTCCATACCGTAATCACGGAGCGCGTAATACGGAGGGGACGTCACACAGCAATGAACGCTGTCATCGGGCAGGGCTTTCAGGATTTCAAGGCAATCGCCGGTATGAATGATGTCAAGCTCTATAAAAACCAGCTCCTTTCTTCGGATTTGAGCGCATATCAGTCGGAGTAATACTCGTCCGGCTCGTAGTCCTCGTCTTCCATGAAGTCCTCGTCGAGATCGTCAATCTCGTCCGCCCAACGGTCGAAGATTTCCTCGGCTTCCTTCGCCGCCTCACGATAGAGGCTCAGGCGGTTCTTCTCAAAGGCGGCAAAGGCGGGGACGAACTTGCCGAACTCACGGATTGCCTTCACATCCTGCGTGCGCATATCTGCGACGCACTGAATGATTTCGGACATCGTGAGCAGATCGTCGATCATCAGCTCATACTCGCCCTTGGGGATAGAAACGGTTTCATCATCCGCCGCGTCAGCGAAAGGGGTATTCTCATCGCTGTTGCTGCACTTGGGAACATCAACCTTGAAGTAGAAACCGATCATATCCACAGATACCTTGGTCATAATCTGACGCGCCTCCTTGACCTTTTCGTCGATGTCCTCCCTCACATGGAGGTAGGCGCGGTGATGCTTCTTGAGGTCGCTTTCCAGTCGGATCAGATCGGTCAGCTCCCACAGAGCCTTAAACAGCGCGGAGGTGTTCTCTCCGTATTCGATAGCGTCCGCGTAGGGAATGGTAATCATCTTGTTGTTCATGTTCAAAAATCCTCCTTAGTTCTGTACGGTTTCTTCTAAACGGGTGGTCATGATGCGGTAGAGCTGGGTGTCCTTCGGGAAATCGTCCTTGAAGGGAACGATGGTCGAGCCGTAGAAGATCAGCCCCTCACCGGCATTGGAATTGGTGATGTAGTTCTGCTGGCTGGGCGAGATGTTCAGCGCCTTCGAGAGAATCTGCCGGTCGCCGGACGCCTGATTCAGAAGGTAGACAAAATCCGAGTTTTCAAAGATGTTCTCTACCTCGCGGGACGCAAGCAGATCCTTGACGTTCTGGGTGATGCCGGTCGGGATGCCGCCCCACTTTCTGAAACGCTTCCAGATTTCCACGCTGTATGCGGCGGTCTGTTCCTCCTTCAAGAGCAGATGGAACTCGTCCATGTAGTAGCGAGTTGCCTTGTGCTGGGCGCGGTTGATGGTAACTCTGTTCCAAACCTGATCCTGCACAATCAGCATACCGAGCTTCTTGAGCTGCTTGCCGAGTTCGCGGATGTCATAGCAGACGAAGCGATTGTTGACATCCACATTCGTTCTGTGATTGAAGACATTCAGAGAGCCGTGAACATAGATTTCAAGGGCAGTTGCGATGCGCTGTGCCTCCGGTTCCTTCTGATTTCTCAGAATGTTGTAGAGGTCTTCGAGGATTGGCATTTTCTCCGGTTTGGGGTCTGCAAGAAACTCCTGATAGACCATGCGAACACTGCGGTCAATGATGGTCTTCTCAACCGGCTGCAAGCCGTCCTTGCCGCCGACAATCAGCTCACACATGGAGAGGATGAAGTCGGATTTCAGCGTCAGCGGGTTTTCCTCTTCGGAGTAGTTCGTGTTGATGTCCAGCGGATTGATGTAATCCGTGCTGACCGGCGAGATGCGGATGACCTGACCGCCGAGCTTCTGCACGAGGGGGAAATACTCGGCTTCGGGGTCGCAGACGATGATGTCATCCTCCGTGATGAGGAAGGCGTTCGTCATTTCGCGCTTGGCGGAGAAGGACTTACCGGAACCGGGTGTACCCAAGATCAGCCCGTTGGGGTTTTTGAGCTGCTTGCGGTCAACCATGATCATGTTGTTGGACAGCGCATTCAGCCCGTAGTAGAGAGCTTCGCCGCCCTGAAAAAGCTCCTGCGTGGTGAACGGCACGAAAACCGCCGTGCTGGAAGTGGTCAGTCCGCGCTCGATCTCCACCTGATTGACGCCGATAGGCAAAGAGGACATCAGCCCTTCTTCCTGCTGGAAGTCAAGACGCTTGAGCGCACAGTTATACTTTTGGGCAATGGCGGCGGTCTGGAACACCGCGTTTTCGAGCTTCTGGCGGTTGGTTGCCGTATTCATGATGAGGATGGTCACGAGGAACAGTCTCTCATTGCGGGTCTGGAGATCCTGCAACAGACGCTTTGCCTCGCCGCCGAAGGTAGCGAGATCGGACGGGATGATGTCCATATCGTAGCCGGAGCGGACAGCCTTTTTCTGCTCTTCAATCTTCATCTTGTCGAGGTCGGTGATCTTCATCTTGATGCTCTTGATTGCCTTCGCCTGGTCAATCGTCCGGATATGAAAATTGATCGTGATGTTGCTGTCCATCTCAAGGAAGTCGGCAAGCATACGGTCATTGAGTTCCGGCGCGAGGATTTGCAGGAAGCTCACCGCGCCGATGGTTCTGCCCATCTTGAAGCACTTGCCTTCACGGAAGTCAAAGGAAGTGGGCGCGATGAAGTCCTTCGTGCTGAGTCCCGTCCGGGCAACCATGTCAAAGGAAAAGCGGAACGGCTCATTGGTGTCCATGTTGAACACATCATGAAGCACTTTCAGCCGCTCGTAGCCGGACAGCGGTTCCGTCCTCACGCCGAGGGTTTTGAAGTTGTTGAGAATGTCGGTTTCAATGCGTTCGAGCTTCGGCTTTGCCGTGCGGAGGGAGTCCGCCTCAATGCCGAAGGTGATGTACTTCTTCTTGACCAGTCCGTTGTTGCCCTTGGTGAGCTGGCTTTGCAGCATACCGGAATATTCGGAGCGGATGTCGTTGAAGGCATCCTCCTGTGCCGGAATGTTGATGCGCTTGCGGAACTCATTGAGGCTTGCCTTCTGATTGATGAAGGAGAGCTGGACGAAAATCGAGCTGTCAAAGTAGTTCAGAAAGTCGCACCAGTTCTCGAAGATGGCAGTTTTGTCCTCGTTCTGCGCAAGCTGGTAGTTGATGTCCTCAAAGGCGATGGACTTCGTGTAGAGGCGGCTGTTCACCTTGCAGATACCGTCGCGGCACATCTCCACATAGGGAATGGTCTGCTGGGCGGACTTGCGGACTTTCTTTGCCTTCCTGTCCTTTTTCTTTTGCATGACGATCCGCTTCTTCTCCTGAGCGGAAAGAGCATCGCCGTAAACGACGCCGTTCTTGACCGTCATCTTAGGCTTTGCCTTTGCTGTGCTGTTGTTCAAGCTGCAATTCCTCCTGTTCCTTGATTTTCTGCTGAATTTCAGCATAGAGATTGTTTGTGCGATAGGGGCGCACCTTGTCCCGGATAAACATGGACTGTACGATGTGGTACAGATACTTCTCGGCGGGCTGACCGTCCTTCTCGTAAAGCGCGAAGAAGATAAACGGGAGCATGATAACCACCATCAGCATTGCCGCCGTAGACAAGTCGAGATGTGCCTTCGCCAGAAAGAAAATCGGGACGCCGACCGCCGCAGCGATGGAAAAACAAATAAGCTGCCGCTTGGTCAGATTGAACATGACCTTCGTTTTGACGCGGTTAAGATCCTTCGGGACCGGAACAAATGCCATTGACTGTTTCCTCCTTTCTAAGCTGCTTTTCATAGCGCAGCTTCATTTGTGCGGGGTATTGATCCTCCTTCGGCTGACGCTTGCCCGTCCAGCGAAGCCCACCCGCTTTGCCTTGACAGATCCAGCCGGAAGCCCGAAGGCTTGCACCGTTTTCACTTTCCAGTGTGTAGGTGATGATGCGCTTATAGCCCATAGCCGCAGCAGCTCTTGCCGCCGCACCGTAGAGAAAGCTGCAAGCGTTCTTCTCTCCGTTGGTGCATAGCCTTGTAACCTCCAATGTGAAGCCGTCATCCAGATACCGGCTGACGGGACGCCCGGCGATGATCACGCCGACCAACTCACCGTCTGCTTCACAGCCGATGGAAAACTTGTGACCGGCAACCGGCTTGTGATGCCGGTGATGCTGCCGGACATACTCGTTGGCATCTCGAAGAGAGATGGGTTTTAGCCGCAGCATGGTGTTTCCTCCATAGGAAGATGAGCCGTGCATTCGACCTCGTTGCCCCAAACGTCCCAGCCTTCGGGAGACTGACGGGCAAAAAGCTCCACGCGGGGAAGGTCTCCCATGAGCCGAACAATGCGCTTCCGCGCTTCATCCGGCTTTTTGGAATGCTCTTCGATGTGGCTGAGGATGACCTGACGCACACCGGCGTCAACTCGCTTCGGATGTCCCTTTGTGGCAAGGATGCAGATTTCCGCGTTTGCCCTTGTCCAATACCCCATGCCGGTGAAGAGATCGTCGTTCCTGCGGTTTTGCTTCACCCATACAAAAGCCACGGTCTTATAAGAAAAGCCCCATGCCGTCAACACTTCGAGTGCTTCACAGAGGCACGGGAACGTGATCCAGAGGAACAGGGCGCAGTCCTTCGCGGCAAGCTCACCGACCGGAAGTGCCTTGATGTCTTCAATGCACATTGTCGGGTAGTGGCTTTCTGCCGACCGTCCCTGACCCTTCTTGGAGTAAGTCCGATACGCCCAAGGGGGATCGGCGTAGATGATGCTGTACTTCTTCATGCTGCCGACCTCCTTAGTGCGCATGGAAGATGGATTTTGCGAGGCTTCCGGTCTTGAACAGCGAGAAGCACAGAATGACCGTATACGCTGCCACAGAGAACAGAGCCGAGTGAATGTTGTCTGCGATAATCATGCCGTTGATCAGCACCGCATAGATGCCGACGCAGACCATGATGAGAAAGCCCTGAAATGCCAGAGCGAACAAGCCTTTCAGATAGTTCGTGCCGATGCTGCCCCATTCGCGGTTGCTCATGGTTGCGATGGGAATAGGCGCAATGCTCACGGTGCAGTAAATCTCAATCATGCGCCCGTAGAGAATGACCGTAATGAGGATTGCCATGATTTTGAGGCACAGGCTGATCAGAAGCGTTTCTATCGACAGTCCGAGCAGTTCTCCGACGCCCATGTTCTCCATGCCGGTACGCATCTGCGCAATCGTCGAATCAATATCAATGCTGGTGTTGCCGTGGATTACTCCTGCTGCACCGGAAACCACGTTCTGCCCGATGTCGAATACTGCCATCACGATGTCAAACGTGTGCGTCACGAGGTAGATCGCCACAGCCGCCTTGAAAAACCACTTGAAGAACATCCATGTGTCCATGTCGTGAAGGTTATTTTTCTCGGTGATCATGGAAATCAGCTCGTAGCACAAAACGAAGGTGATGATGATACCAGCGATGGGGACTATCACGTTTTCGGATAGTCCCCGGATCATCTGGTACACGCCGCCGTTCCAGCCGGACGGTGTTTGCCCGACCTCGGCGGCAATCGTTCCTACCTTCTCGTTGACATCGGTGAACATATTGGTCAGGTTGCTCTCGATCCATCCGATCAGCATATCCTTGAGAGCCTGTTCGATCTTTTCTAAAATGCTGCCCAATATTTCACCACCCTTCGGTTAAGCTGGGCTTGCCGTGGATTAGCCGAACAAACCGGAGAGCAGGGGGATGAGGGTCGTGCCGATCAGCACCACACCGCCGCCAGCCATGAGCTGCTTGATGCCCTGAGACTTAGCGCCGGGGTTGTCGTTGCCGTAGCCTTCCATGAGGTTGACAACACCCCACACCGCAAGACCTGCGCCGAGGGCGATAACAAGCGTCTGGAGAACCGTAACTGCCTGATTGATAAATGCCATACTTGAATTTCCTCCTTAAATCGTTGGTGAATTGTGAAGGGCGAGTGCCTTTTCCAGCACCCGCCCCGATGGTTACTTCTGCGCGGCTGCCGGATTAACCGAACAGACCGGAGAGCAGAGGGATGAGGGTCGTGCCGATCAGCACCACACCACCGCCAGCCATGAGCTGCTTGATGCCCTGAGACTTAGCGCCGGGGTTGTCGTTGCCGTAGCCTTCCATGAGGTTGACAACACCCCACACTGCGAGACCTGCGCCGAGGGCGATAACGAGCGTCTGAAGAACCGTGACTGCCTGATTGATGAAAGCCATAGATTTTCCTCCTTGATTTGAAAAAGATTGGTTGTGTATTTCCGAAAATGGGCATAAAAAAAGAAGCCCCGTCGCTGTTCTGCTTTGGGATGAGCCATCAGGCTTTACCCACTGCGCAGTGCAGCGACGGGGCTTTAATCCGCTTCGACCTCGCCCATATCATAGAGGTCGAATGTGTCATCGGGCTTGACTACCAGCTTGTGCTGCCGGTACTTCTCGATGTCAAAGGCGTTCCGCTTGTTATAGTCGGAGAGCTGCCGGTACTTTGGATGCTTCGTAATGTCGTATTTGTTACTGAGAAAAGGTCTCACGCCTCGAAGCTGCAAAATACACTTGGCTCCGTCCATGACGGCGATCTCATCCTGAGACATCAGTTCCTTGCCGGTTTTCTGGTAATTCAAGCCGTAGGAGTTGTTGTTGGAACGGGTTTCCGAGGTGTTGTAAAGGTCGATTGTCTCCTTGCCCAGCACCTCGCTGATTTCCTTGAGGGTAGATTTCTCCTTACCGCCGAGGAAAAGGGTGCAGTCACAGTTGCCTGTGATGGTGTCTGCCGCATCCTTGTAGATGGTCTTGAGCTGAGACTGGGACTGCAAGATGATTGACGCCGAGATTTCCCGGCTTCGTATGGTTGCGATGAGCTTATCAAACTTCGGGATTTGACCGATGTTGGCAAACTCATCGAGCAGACACCGCACATGGACGGGAAGCCGTCCGTTGTAAACGTCGTCTGCCTTGTCGCAGAGAAGGTTGAAGAGCTGGGAATACATGATTGCCACAACGAAATTGAAGGTGTCATCGGTATCGGAAATGATGACGAACAGCGCCGTCTTCCGGTCTCCGATGGTGTCCAGCTCCATCTCATCGTAGCTCATCAGCTCCCGCAGCTCTGCGATGTCGAAGGGCGCAAGCCTTGCACCGCAGGAAATCAGGATCGACTTCGCGGTTTTGCCCGCCGCCAGCTTGTATTTGCGGTATTGCTTGACCGCAAAGTGGTCAGGATCGCGGGCTTCCAGCTCATCGAACATGACATCTACGGGGTTCTTGAAGGTCTCATCGTCCTCTCTGGCTTCCGAGGCATTGATCATCTCAAGGAGCGTGGTAAAGTTTTTCTCCTGTTCCGGTGCCTCGTACCAGATGTAGCCGATGAGGGCTGTGTAGTAGAGCTTTTCCGCCTTGACCCAAAAATCTTCGCCGGACTTATCGCCGTCTCCCTTCGTGTTGACGATGATCGTATTGACCAGCTTGAGGATGTCCTTCTCGCTGCGGATGTAGCTGAAAGGGTTGTAGTGCATAGATTTCCGGAAATTGATGGTGTTCAGCGACTTGATGACGTAGCCGCCCTTTTCGAGCATTTTTCCGCATTCCACCAGCACCGTTCCCTTCGGATCGGTCACAACATAGCTGCTGTGCATCTGCATCAGGTTCGGCTTCACGAAAAAGCGTGTCTTACCTGAGCCGGAACCGCCGATGACAAGGATATTTTTATTGCGGGCGTATTTCGGCTGCTTCGGGCGGCTGTTCATCGTCAGGTATTCCGTCTGCGTCAGGATGACGTTGTTCGAGAACTCCGGGTCCATGTACGGCTTGATGTCCTCCGGCTTGCCCCAGCGGGCAGAGCCGTATTCTTCGCCCTGCCGGAACTTCTTGCGGTTTTTGCCCTTGACGTAGACCGCCAGCTTGAGCAACACGCCAGCCGACAGACCGATGAGCAGATCGACAGGATGAAAGCTGGGCAGCGGATTTGCAAAGGCAGTGCCGAACACGGCAAAGCCGTTTGTAAGTTTGTCAATGAACTCCGCACCGGGAGCGAGACGAAACACGGCAGCGATCTTATCCGCAAAGTAGAAAGCGAAGACATACGGGAGGTTCAAAAGAACGAGTTTCTTCATATCGGGTTTGTTCACAGCTCCACACCCCGCTCCTTGGTCTTGACCTTGACCTTCTCTTTGTGCTGCGCCTTGCTCCGGGCTTTCTCCTGATCCAGCTTGTGCCGGATGGACGGCTGTTCCTTCTGCTTGACCGTCTTGGCGGAGAACTCCTTGAAAGCGGCGGTCATGACATCAATGTCCCGTCCCTTGAAGAAGACAAGGTAGCTGGGCGGTTCTACGGAAACGTCCTTCTTGAGCGCAAAGTCCAGACCGTATTTGCTGGCAGTCCGCTCAAAGGACTTGATGTTGCCGTCCGTTACTTCGATGTTGGAGATGGCGGCGTTCTGGCTCATCAGATGCTTTATGGACTGCTTGCCGCGATAGGTTTTGGGATGCTGCATCTGCTTCTGCGCCTTCTCGATCTCCTGCACGAACTTGTCCAGTGCCTTTTTCAGCACCTCGGCTGAGATTTTTCCGCCCTTGATCATAATTGCAACAACTTTGGTGTTGACTTCATCCTGCATTGCAGTGATACCTCCTTTCCTTGGAATGATTAAAGTGATGTTGCCTCAGCTAAGGCGGCACACCCGGCAGATGAATGAATATGACCATGTAAAGCCCTCCTTTCAGGCATAAAAATAGCCGCCAGCGTTTCGCTTGCGGTTTACCAGCCGTTGAAATCATGATTGACCTTTGCGGAGTAGAAATTGTCCATCGTTGCCGGAGCGTTATAGAGTGTGGTCAGGAGATATGCCCTGATGTTCCGAATGTTGGACGGACATTCCTTCATTGCGTGGAAAACATACTCGATGTGGCTGCTGTCCAGCTTGAGAAAGCGGGACTTGACCACTTGCTGCGGCATATCTTCGCCATTGATGCGGATGGTAGGAGCAGTTGAGCAAACGGCATCCAGCATGATCTCGACAATTTCACCGAGGCGGTCTCCGTCAGGGCGGTCTTTCATAATCTCGTATTCGATGTTCTCTTCGATGATTTCTCTATATCGCTCTCGCTCATCCATCCAATCAATCCCATCATTTCTGCGTCCTGTGCCTGAGTGATTGATAGATGGAGTATTGTTCAAGTGAGTATTTTCTTGGTGTGTAATTACTTGGTTCGTATTTATTTGCATTGGGTTTCCCGATGTCGGGACATCCGTTGCCGGTTTTACCGGTATCGGCTTTTCCGATGACGGTGAATCCAACGCCGGTTTTGACAACTCCGGTATTTCAAAGACAAGATACTCGCTTTGCGCCATTCTGCCGTTTTTGTCCCTACGCTGACGCCTGATGATATAACCGGCATCCTCCAATTCCTGCACAGCAGAGCGAACGCCGTCAATGCCATCCGTATTGAGCTTGGCAAGCCCCTTGAGGGAGTAGTCCCATTCATCCGGAAGGCTGAGGATTTTCGACATCAGCCCAACAGCCTTGAGGGAGAGCTTCTTGTTGCGAAGATGGTGATTGCTCATCATCGTGAAGTTCTCGATCTTGGGGACTCTGAAAACTGCCATAAAATCACCTTGCCATCTTGGGAAGCAGCTCTTCGCCGCACTTTTTCTGGAACTTCATTCGGATGACATCCTTGCCCTTCGGCGTGAAGTAGGTCTGAGAACCGGTGTAGCAGTACGTCACAAAATCGCGGACGATGAACAGTCCGGCATTGCTGTCCTTGTTGTAGGGAAGAAGCTGACCGGAGGGAGAGCGGAACAGGTACTTTTCTCTAAGAAGGAACTGGACGAACTTGCGCTCCGGGATTTTCAGTTCCTTCGCCGTCGTTCGGATATTGGTGCAGTCATCCGGATTGATGAAGGCGTCGTAGTAATCGGCTTTGGGCTTTGCCGTGTTCAGCTCACACTCAAGAGCCTTCACGCGATTCTTTTCCAGAATCAACGCCTGAGCAAACTCCACAATGACCGCAGGTTCCTTCTGAATGCGTTCCAGAAGGGAGTCCGTCATGTAGCCGCCGGTCTTGCGGATGGTGGGGACAACTTCATCGAACAGCCAGTGTTCAAACTTCTCAGCAGCAGGGAGTTTGCTGTGAACAATCAGTCGGTAAACATCGCCCTCCGGTATATAGGAAAGGGACTGCATACCACCGCTTGTAAGGGTGTCCCGTTTTAGGACACCCTTGCAGTGATCAATAATTGCCTTTCCGGGTCGGGCATATCCAAGCGCTTTCGCAATATCTGAACCGCAGAACAGGAGTGTTTCCCCTTCGAGGATCGTTCGCACCTCACCGAACTGTTCATTCTTGAAGACTTCGATTTTGTTATTCATGACTGACTTCCTTTCCGGCAGCAGATGTGCCATTTTGATTTTTGAGAGTAGAAACGGGTTTGCAGCAGTAGGGACACTCTGCAAACACGCAGGACTGATATTTCCAGAAGGGACGATGAAATCGACAGCTTCGGCACTCAGGGAGAATGCCATCCGCGCCGCTGTCAAAATGCTCAAAGCCGGGTATGGTCTGCATCAGCAATTCGAGTGCTTGCAGATCACCGGCTGTCATGCGTTTCATGCTTAAAAACTCCTTTCCTTCGCCGCATCGCCAGCAAATATTCCGGCTTTTGGGCAACAAAAAAAGAGGGTTTGCTTCTTACTCCAAATTGGAGAAGAAACAAACCTTCTTCGTTTACGATGTAGTTCAGATGATTTCTCGGATGGTATGAATGATACCGAGCAGCAGCCCGATGAAGAAGGCGAGTCCTCCGATGAGACCGCCTATGATTAAGTTCAATGCGAAGATGCCGACTGAGCCGGAGATACCGTAACCGCTGGGAACGAGCCAGAGGCACATCCTCCGGATGCCGAATGGCAAGCCGACGCAGATCCACATAAGGAAGTAGTCACATACGCCGTCAGGCATATAGATCGGCTTGAGAAATGACGCGAGGCAGAACGCAAGCGCGATTGGAAGCACAACCTCCTTCAAGAAGACTTTGATAGCACCCACTATATCCTCCTTCTGCCGGAAGTGTGCAGCAGCACCCTCCGGCTTGCTTGATTATTGTAAAAGTCCTTTGTTTTCGGTCAAAAAAAGAAGGGACTAAGCCAGAATGCCTTGATTTTCAAGGTCTTTCTGATTTAGTCCTATTATCGCACAATAATCCTTGATGACGATTGCCTCTACACGCCCTGCCTCCACTTCCTCCATCATCGCCAAAAATCCGGGGCGGTCAAAACGGGTGCCTGAGATACCATCATCGGTAAAGTGCGTAGGGTTGGGCAGCCCATTCCGGCGGGCAAAATCCTCTAACATCTGTTTTTGGTTGGATATGGAGTTGCTCTCGCCCTGTAACTCATCGTCCCGGCTCAGGC
>ENA-OUPA01000856-OUPA01000856.1-human-gut-metagenome-genome-assembly--contig:-NODE-856-length-16171-cov-75.1162_pt1 | contig 16171 bp, 17 predicted proteins | sample MGYA00237939_ERZ548770 | MGnify/ENA primary metagenome ERZ548770 (study PRJEB26490, sample SAMN05356877) | human gut metagenome | biome: terrestrial biome; feature: human-associated habitat; material...
CATCCAGTATTATCTGCGCTTTTGGCTTAGCAGCTGTCGCACCTCGCTCGCCGTATCGGCACTTAGAATTATGCGGTATTGCCTTAACTCCTCCCTCCTAACTTCTAACTATTATGAAAAACATCACCATCATCACCTCCACCCGTGCGGAATATGGGCTGTTGCGGCCGGTTATCCAAAAGGTTGCGGCGGCACAGGACCTGCAATTACAGCTGGTTGTTACCGGGGCACATCTCTGTGCCCGGTTTGGCAATACGGTGCAGGAAATTGAGGCTGACGGCCTGCCCATTGCGGCCCGCCTGCCGATTTTTGAAGAAGAGAACCACAACGAACCGGTGGCCCTTACCATTGCACGCACCATCACGGTATTTGACGGCTATTTTGCCGCCCACCGCCCGGATGCGGTGCTGCTTCTGGGCGACCGCTTTGAAATTTTTGCGGTGGCTACAGCGGCTGCGGCACGGCATATCCCCATTGCGCATATTTCCGGCGGGGATGTAACCCTTGGCGCGGCGGATGAATACTACCGCCACTGCATCACCAAAATGGCGGCGCTGCACTTCCCCAGCTGTGCCGAAAGTGCGGCCCGGCTGGTGCGCATGGGCGAAGCCCCCGAAACCGTGTTCTGCGTGGGCGGCCTGGGCGATGAAAACATCCGCACCCTGCCCAAAATGACGCGGCAGGAATTGTGCGCTTCCACCGGCTTTGACCTGATGCAGCCTTTTGCCATCGTGACCTACCACCCCGAAACTTCCGCCGCGGCGGGCGATCCTGCCGCGCAGGCGGATGCCCTGTGCGCCGCAATGGAAGCGGTTCCCGGCGTGTTCTGGCTGATCACCGGTTCCAACGCGGATGCCGGCGGCGCTGTGTGCACCGCCAAAATGCAGGCGTTTGCCGCCGCCCACCCGCAGCGTGCCGGGTTCATCAACAGCCTGGGGCTCAAGCGGTATCTTTCCGCCATGCAGTGCGCTGCGCTGGTGGTGGGCAATTCCAGTTCCGGCGTGGTGGAAACGCCCACGTTCGGTGTGCCGACCGTCAACATCGGCAGCCGCCAGGCCGGGCGCATCATCTGCCAGAACGTGCTGTGCTGTGCTGCCGCTGCCCCCGCAATCGAGGCCGCCCTGCGCCGTGCCCTGACCCCGGAATTTTCCGCCGTGGCCCACGCCGCACAAAGCCCCTATAACGGCGGCGATACCAGCGGCAAGATCTGCCGGGTTCTGGCCCAATTTGACTTTGCCAAACCCAAAACGTTTTATGACGGCCCCGTGCCGGAATTTAACCCCAAAAGGAGCATCTCCCTATGAAAATTCTGATCGTTGGTCTGGGCAGCATGGGCAAGCGCCGTGCCCGCCTGACCAAAGGCATTGATTCCAGCATCCGCATTGCGGGTGTCGATACGGCGGAATCCCGCCGGGCGGAAGCCACCGACCTTGGCCTGATCGACGCCGCTTACCCCAACATCGCTGAAGCCGTTGCCGCCGAAGCCCCGGACGCCGCCCTTGTTTGCACCGCTCCCCTGACCCACGCGGCCATCATCAGCGAGCTGCTGGACAACAACCTGCCGGTATTTACCGAGCTGAATCTGGTTGCTGACGGCTATGAGGAAAACATGGCAAAAGCGAAAGAAAAAGGCGTGCTGCTGTTTCTTTCTTCCACCATGCTTTACCGGCGCGAAACTCAGTACATCAAGCAGCAGGTGGCTGCATTCGGCAAGCCGGTGCATTATATTTACCATATTGGCCAGTACCTGCCGGATTGGCACCCGTGGGAAAACTACAAAAACTTTTTTGTGGGCAACGCCCGCACCGGCGGCGTGCGCGAGATTTTTGGCATTGACCTGCCCTGGCTGCTGGATGCCTTTGGCGATGTGACCCATGTGACCGTGCAGGAGGACAGCATCAGCGACCTTGGGCTGCCCTATCCTGATTGCGTTACCCTGCTGCTGCGCCATGCTTCCGGCGCGCAGGGTGTGCTGGCAGCAGATGTGGTAAGCCCCAAGGCGGTGCGCAACTTTGAATGCTTTGGCGATGGTCTGCACCTGTTCTGGGAGGGCAACCCCAAAGCGCTGTATGAGTTCAAGAACGGTGACAAACAGTTTGTGGACACCTACACCAGCTTTGAGCATGACAACCGCTACAGCGACAACATTGTAGAGAACGCCTATGTGGATGAGCTGACCAACTTTTTTGCCTGCCTGCGCGGCGAAGAAACGTCCCGCTGGAGCTTTGAACAAGATTTGGCCGCCATCCGCATTATGGATAAAACCTGAAAATCAGTTAGGAGGTAGGAGGTAGAAGTTAGGAGTTGAATGTGCGGCTTGCGCCGCGTTTTTGAAATAAGGCAAAACCTGATATTCAAAATATGCGCGGATGCGCACACCAATAGCTCCTAACTCCTCACTCCTACCTCCTAACTTAAAAGGGGGTCACCATGCTTACTGCCCTGTTTATCGGTCTGGGATCTATCGGGACCCGGCATTTGAAAAATCTGACGGCGATCTGCGCACAGCGCGGGCTGGCGCTGCGGGCTGATGCGCTGCGCAGTGATTTAGCCCGCCCGCTGCGCCCCGGCGCGGCAGAACTGCTGCACAGCCAGTTCACCACCTTGCAGGATTCCGCCGCCTTGCCGCACTACGATTTGGCGTTTATCACCAACCCCACCAGCCTGCACGCGCAGGCATTGGAGGAAATTCGCGGCCTGGCAGACGCGCTGTTTATCGAAAAGCCCATTGTTTCCGCCGAGCAGACGGATGTAGACCTTGCCACCCTGCTGCCCGCCGGGCAGAAAGCCTATGTGGCTGCACCCATGCGCTGGTGCGGCACCATGCTGGCGCTGAAAAATCACCTGCCCGGCCTGCGCCCCTACAGTGCGCGGGTGATCTGTTCCTCCTACCTGCCGGACTGGCGGCCGGGGGTGGATTATCGCACGGTGTACAGTGCCCACAAGGCCCTGGGCGGCGGCGTGACCATCGACCTGATCCATGAATGGGATTACCTGGTCGATCTCTTCGGCGTTCCGGAAACAATTTGTAATATGCGCGGAAAATATTCCGATTTGGAAATCGATTCTGACGACCTTTCCATCTATATTGCCCAATATCCCCCCCTGCTGGCGGAAGTGCACCTGGATTACTTTGGCCGCACCTACCGCCGCTCCATTGAGCTGTTCTGCAAGGATGGCAGCTGCGTGGCGGATTTTGGCGCCGGAACGCTGACCCTGCCCAACGGTGCGGTGGAACACTATGAGGAGGACGTCAACGAGCGCTACCTGCGCGAGATGAATTATTTCCTTGACTATGCCGCCGGGGAGGAAACCGAGAGCCTGAACCCGCCCGCCACGGCACTGCAAGTATTAAAACTGACATTGGGGGAACAACAATGAACCGTCTGTTGATCACCATCTGCGGCCGTGCAGGCAGCAAGGGCTTTAAGAACAAAAACCTCAAAACCTTCTGCGGCCACCCGCTGGTGTATTATTCGCTCAGCGCCGCCGAGCTGTTTATCAAAAAGCATCCCGAACTGAACATTGACATTGCCCTAAACACCGACAGCCCGGAGCTGGCCGAATTGGTTGCCGCCAAGTACCCGGAAGTCATCTTCCTGCCGCGCGGCGAGGAACTGGGCGGCGACCGCGTGCCTAAGATGGCTGTCTATCAGGACAGTCTGCACCGCATGGAGGAACGCACCGGCCAGCCGTATGACTGGTACATGGACCTGGACATCACCAGCCCCCTGCGCACCGAATCGGACATCGAAAACGCCTTCGCCAAAAAACAGAGCCGCGATGATCTGGATCTGGTGTTCAGCGTGTGCGAAGCCCGCCGCAATCCCTGGTTCAATATGGTCAAAACTGTGGACGACCATGTTGAACAGGTCTGCAAGAGTGAGTTTACCGGCCGCCAGCAGGCTCCGGATGTGTATGATGTAAACGCTTCCATCTATGTCTTCAAGCGGGATTTCCTCGCCACCAACACGGACGGCATACTGTGGCGCGGCAAGATCGGCATCAGCGTGATGATGGATACCGGCATTATTGATATCGACTCGGAGCACGACTACCTGTTGATGGAAGCCATTGCCCAGCACCTGTATGCCCATTACCCGGAGTTTGCCGCTGTGCAGGAGAACATTCGTGACTGACCTGGCGTTCAATCTGATCATGGACTGCGGCCAAGCTATGCTGGCCAATGGCGGCGAGGTGTTCCGCGCGCAGGACACCATGGAGATCATGGCCCGCAGCTTCGGCATTGTGGATTTCCATGTTTATGTGCTGACCAACGGCATTTTTGCTTCCGCCCAAAACGGAACGGTCAGCGCCGTGCGGCATGTTCCGGCGGTTTCCACCAACCTGGGCCATGTGGAGGCCATCAACGCCATTTCCCGCCGTGTGGCGGATGGCGAACTGGACCTGAACAGTGCCCAGCTGGAATTTGAGCGGATGAAACGGATGCCCACCCTCTCCCCACTGTACAACTGTGCAGCAGCCACCATGGGGGCCGGCTGCTTTGCCATGCTGTTTGGCGGCGGCCTGCCGGAAATGCTGGTGGGTGCGCTGGGCGGGCTGCTGGCCTCCGCCAGTTCCTGCGCGCTCAGCAAGCACCATATCAGCCGCATTTTCCGCGATATGCTTTCCGCCATTGCCTGCACGCTGACCGCTTTGATTGCCCAGCTGGTCTACCCGGCCCTGCAGGTCAACTTTGCCATCATCGGCGCGCTGATGGTGCTGACCCCCGGCGTTGCCTTAACTATGGGCATCCGTGATATCATCAACAGCGATTATCTTTCCGGCACCATCCGGCTTGTGGATGCCCTGCTGGTTGCGGGATGCCTGGCTGTCGGCGTCACTCTGGGGTATACCTTATTAAGCACAGTAACGGGGGTGGTATGGTGAGTGCTGCTCCTGTCTGGTTTACCATGCTGGTTCAGTTTGTGGTTGCCATGGTTGCAACCATCTCGTTCGGCATCACCTTTCAAGTGGGCCGCCGCCATTACTGGACCTGCGGTTTTGTGGGGGCCGTTGGCTGGACGATCTACATTGCCTGCACTACCCTTGGCGGTATGACCGCCCCCATGGCCACACTGATTGCCACACTGCCACTGGCCGCGCTTTCCCGCTTTTTTGCCATCCGGCACAAGGCCCCCATCACGGTATTTCTGCTGACCGGCATTTTTCCCCTGGTGCCCGGCGCGGGCATTTATTATACGGCTTACTATTTTTTGCGCAACGACCCCTCCCTGTGCACCAGCAAAGGCATTGAAACCTTAAAAGTTGCCGTTGCCCTGGCCCTTGGCATTGCCATCGTATGCTCCATCCCCCTGCGCAAGCGCCACGCCGCCAGCAGGCAGGCAAAATAAAAAATATGAAGCCCGGTGCTTCTTTGATATGCTACCCCTAGAGTAGACAGAGAAAAAACTCTGAAAGCTCTGGGGGTATTTTCATGTCAAGGATACAACCAAAAACACAGCGTTCCATTATCGCGCACAAAAGCACCTGCGCACCGTCTGGTTCGATTCCTCGCACGGGATACACAAAAAACACTCCAGCATAAGCTGGAGTGTTTCTGGTGACACACGCGGGAATCTCCCGCGGGCTAAAAAACAGTCCACTGGACTGTTTTTTGTGCGCTGCGGCGCACCGCCCTGTTCGATTCCTCGCACGGGATACACGAAAAAACACTCCAGCACAAGCTGGAGTGTTTTTTGGTGACCCGTGCGGGAATCGAACCCACGTTAACGGCGTGAGAGGCCGCTGTCTTAACCGCTTGACCAACGGGCCATGACCGCAAAAGATTGCTTGTATAATATACCAGATGAAACGCGGTTTGTCAACATATTTTTCAGGGCGAATGGGATAAAATGGAGAGAGATTTTTGGCCGGCAGCGTTATTCGGAAAATGTACGGCAGGTCACTGCGCCCGCAGTCGAACTTCAGAGGCCAACCAGACCGCTGATTCGGCTCTTGAACCGGAATAAGCCGTTCCCTACAGAGCTTTTTATAATAGGCAGCAGGCAATGCAAGCGATCTGTAGGGCGGGATGCCCTCATCACGCCGTGGAGAAACCTTTATCGACTGTGGCAAGCACTGCAAATGATTTGTAGGATCCGATGCTCGCATCGGGCTGTTGCCGCTCACCAAACTATACCTGCCAATTCCGCAAGGTTGCTGCGGGCTGATGACAAGCATCTGCCCCTACAAACAAAATCAAGGGCAATACCGCATAATTCTAAGTGCCGATACGGCGAGTGAGGTGCGGCAGATGCTAAGCCAAGAGCGCAGATAATACTGGATGCTGCAAAGGTGAGCGCCGCCAGTGGCGGATGCAGCGAACCGAAGCAGGGGCAGCGGTCGCAGAGTGCGAGGGGCTTTTGCCCCCGAAGCACGATGCGGGTACCGCAACCCGACATTATCGAGCATTTTGGCAACGCAGATGCCGTGCCGCAGCCGCCGGAGCGGTGCTTAAGCCGTTAGGCGGGAATTGTGCGGTGTTGCCTTTACTTTATATATTCCAACCGCCAAAGATGTGGTATAATGTGTGGTACGAGGGCTAAAATACAAAAGAAAAAAAGCCTTAGCTAACGCTAAGGCTTTTTGGTGACCCGTACGGGAATCGAACTTATAATATTCTTATATATTCCTTTAACGAAATACATATCAACGATATTTTTATCATGTGTATGGATTTCATTAAAGGATTTTTTAATTCATGTGTGGTACAAAGTGTGGTACGGCATCAATAAAAAGTGTGGTACAAAACCGGTTTGCAAGAATAAGTAAAAAAGATGGTGATATCCCCCTTGCGATAGTGTGCGAACTACATATTATGATAGTAACACTTCAATAAGAAATATTTTTTCTAAGGAGAATTACTAACATGAAAGGTAGTTACAGAGAATTACATTCTGCGATTATCCGTGCAGGTTTTACCTGCTCTAATCTTGCGAGTGCAATCGGAATTTCCCCACAAGCCCTGTCGCATAAAATGAATGGTTATTCGCTCTTTACGGCAAAAGAAATTGCACGCATCGGAAAAGTTTTAAACATTCCAAAAAACGACTACTACACTATTTTCATTGAGCCGCTTACCTAAAAATCTTGGCTCTCCAAGGAGTCCACATGCCTACTATGCAAAGCAAATTGGTTTCTCGTACCATTTGGCTCGAGAAGAAAAAAATTTGGAAAATCAATATTCAAAAAAATGGAATTAGAAAATCTTTCTACTCTTCCACCCCTGGTGATAAAGGACGTAAGATTTGTGCTCAAAATGCAGCATCTTGGTTGTCTGGTTCCTGTCCATTTGCTGTCAGCGATCATACAACCGTTGAGACTGTATTTGAACGCTATCTGAAGGACAAAGAGCTTGAAACTACAAATATCTATACTATTCGCAACAGATATAACAATCATATCAAGCCTATAATTGGTAAAATACCTGTTATGCTATTGACTAAGCAGGATTTGAAACGCGTTATCTATACTGCATATCGAAAATGCGATTTGAGTCAAAAAAGCCTCAAAAATATACGTGGTGATTTGTCCGGTTTTTGCAACTATCTGGATTTATCAGATATTCGGAACGACCTTCGCACAAACAATATAAGGATACCGTCCACTGCCAAAAAAGGGAAAAAGCAAGCCCTTGATGTTATTTCTCTTGATATTTTGTTTTCAGAATCGCAAGCCCCCTATAACGGCACCGTTTGTCAGGACAGTCTTATCTACGCATATCGTTTTAACGTGGTCACCGGCATGCGTACTGGCGAGCTGATGGGCCTTGAATGGGGCGATATTGACGATAATTATATACATATACGACGTGCCATTAATGCCAAAGGTATCACGACCAGCGGTAAAAATGAATTTGCCGCACGTGACTTTCCCCAAACGAGATATACACACATGCTTTTAGATAGTCAGAAAGTCTACCGCGTTAATCCTCTGGATCCCCACGAGCGTGTTTTTGGGCCTACCGGGCAACTCTGTTATCGTAAGCGTTGGGGCATATATTGCAATTATAATGGTATACCTTATATTACACCATACGAATTGCGTCATACCTTTTCTTCAATCTATAAAAACGTCTTAAGTAATTGGGTCTATGAAGAACTTGTGGGGCACACTCACCCTGGTGTTAATGGAGTGTATATGCATCCTATGGACGGAGATATGGACAACGTTCCCGCATGTCTTGACTCTCTGTTAGATGAGAGACTTGCACTTGGTAGGGCTAAACGTAAACTGCTTCAAAATCAATCTGCTGTATAAATTTTAAAACATTTCAACATTAAGTCTAGACGAATAGCTTCGCATATTGCGAAAGTTATTCGTCATTTTTATTATAGACCATTTTGTAATTAGTTAACAAGCATCACACAAAAGATTAATAAACCCAAATACATAAATACTGTGCTTGACGCTGCTTGCGAGTCGCAGATAATGAAAATATAGCCCGTAAGGAAGTAGAAAGACTCGTTGAAACTTCAAATTTTCGGCTTGGGAGGTGACAAGATATGAAAATCCGCAGGTTAGCCGGGGCGGTGGCTTAAATCCACGCTGCTGACCCCGGCTCAGTAGTCACGGCATCTCTTCTACATAAGACAGTAACATGGGTTTTGCAATATTTAACAAGCATCACACAAAAAGATTATAAACCCAAATATATAAATACTGTGCTTGACGCTGCTTGCGAGTTGCAGATAATGAAGATATAGCCAATAGGAAGTCTATAAAACTCGTTGGAACTTCATTTTTTTGGCTTGGGAGGTGATAGACCATGAAAATTTGCACGATAGCCGGGGCGGCGGCTGAAATCCACGCTGCTGACCCCGGCTCAGTAGTCATCGACAAGTCAAATCATGACCTCGTTGACGCGGTTCAGAAGTACCTTGAAAAAACAATATATATAATAGAAAGGAAAACAATAATTATGAAAATTATCGGTTATAGTCGTAATGATTTTGTCAGCAAGGAAGGTCGGCCTATCACTGGTTGTCGCATCTATCTTGCAACGGAGGTTGATGCCGGAAAGGGCGAAGGTGTTATGGTCAAGGATATGTATCTTTCCGATGCCAAAATGGCGGGACTTAAAATCAACCTCCATGACTTGATGGGGCGCGAAGTTAAGATTTACTATAACGAGTTCCGTAAGCCTGAAAGCATTGTTCTGCTCGATTAAGAGTTTCCCCGGCACCTGACGCAAAAAGGGAGCGATAGCGACCTTGCCGCAAAAATGGGGCTTGTCTCATTTTTGCGGTTAACATTTCAATGGCAGATCGTGTTCCAGACTCGACAGCAAGTATACGCCGCGGACTAAATCAACACGGATGTGAGAGGATAGTATTACCCTCTCACATCCGTGTACAGTCCACAAAGCTGACAGATATAAGCTTTGTAGCGTACACAGATGGGTTGTGTCCGCTGTGTATGGTGTATCAAATGGCAAAAGAATTTGCGACAAGACGCTACCAGCTGACAATCAACAATCCGAAAGAGCATGGTTATGACCACGATACAATTAAGGCTATTCTAGCAAAAGGCGCGAAATTGTTATATTGGTGCATGTGCGATGAAGAGGGTAAGGAAGAAACTTATCATACGCATTTGTACCTGGTCTTTTATAACGCGGTGATGTTCAAAACTCTAAAGAACAAATTTCCGACAGCACACATCGAAGTACCGCAATGGGGCACCAACTCCGAAAACTATGCGTATATTCGCAAAGAAGGCACAAAGTATCATAAGGATGCAAACGGCCATTATGAGTATACGGATGCCCAAGGAAAGGTACATGTAGGCACAAATTTCTCTGATACTTTCGAGGAAAGTGGCGATTTGCCGCCTGACGCAAAGCAGGGAGATAGAAATGATTTGCGAATGCTATACAAACTGATTGCCTCCGGGGAAGACAATGCTCAAATCCTTGGTGAGCATCCAGAGTATTTGCGTGATATCTCTCATATTGATCGGACGCGACAAACCATTTTGGAAGAAAAATATCGAAATGTTTTCCGGCGAATGAATGTCACATATATATCCGGTCCGACAGGGGTTGGCAAAACTCGTTCGGTACGAGAAGGATGTGGATACGCAAATTGTTACAGCGTATCCGACTATAAACATCCCTTTGACGGGTACAGGGGTCAAGCAGCAATCTTGTTTGATGAGTTCCACAACAGTCTCCCTCTCGTCAATATGCTGCAATATCTTGACGGCTATCCGTTGGAGTTGCCGTGTCGGTATGCTAACAAGCAAGCCTGTTATACAGAAGTATACCTTGTCTCGAATTTGCCGTTAGAAAGGCAGTACCGTGCACTGCAGGACGAGAAGCCTGAAACGTGGGCCGCCTTCCTGCGACGCATTAACACTGTGCGGATTTTTGCCGCTGATGGAAGCCATAAGGATTATTCCACCGACGATTATTTCCGGGAGTGTGTTAAATCGGAATATGAATTAGTTGATTTTTCGGATGATGATTGTCCGTTTTAAGCGTTGACAAAAGCTGTGCTATCAGGCTATACGGGCGCTTTATCAGAAAGGAGTTATTACCATGAATGATGATTATGAACGTTTGCAGTTGCAAACCAAGAAAAAATATGTTTTGGATACATTTCGTAATGGTCTTAGGTGTATTCAAGACGATTCCAAGGTCGCACAAAAGTTTGTTTTCCTGTGCCTTGCGCTTGCGGTTGTTGCCTTGTTTTTTGCTTCTGGCAGTTCTGGAAATGATGTGCTTTCGGTTGTGTTTCGTCCTATTATCTATGCTGTCTATGCCATTGCATGGTTGGCAGAGTGTATCGGAGTTATTTTCGTATTTGGCTATCTGCCTCATAGTTGGGCATATTATGACGATTTTACGCGCGCGGGCATCTATAACCAAGCACGCGAAGCGCCGTTATTGATTAAGGCCAGCAGAGACGGTAACATCCAACAGCTTACCTATTATATTAAGGGCTATCCTCTCGAATGTTGGGAAGATAACCGCACAAGAATCGAATCTGCACTTAATGTAACCATCCTGTCTATCACTCAGGGAAGTAACAACCAGCTCTTTGAACTTCGTGTTGTTGCTGGGTGCAATCTTATGGGGCGATTAATCCCGTGGGCAGATACTTATATGGACGATAGTGATACAAAAATTGTCTTGGGCATCAATGCGGCAGGCATTCCCGTCTGCATCGATTTTGGCCAGTTGCCTCATTGGCTTTTGGCTGCCGCCACCGGCATGGGTAAAACGCAGCTGGTATTGTTGATTTTGCATCAACTGACGCAAAAAGGCTACGTCATCTACCTCGCTGACTATAAAGGTGTGGACTTTGGCTCCGAATACCGCAAACCGGGCCATTATGCAGATAATGACGCTGATCTCGAGCAGATGCTCGACAGTGTTGTACGCGAACTGAACCGCCGTCGTACAGAGTTTTCTATCGCTGGCTGTGCAAATCTTGAGGAATATGTCCGGACGACTGGAGATGACCTGCATCGAATCGTCGTTATCCTGGATGAAACCTCGATGATTCTTGATACAACTGGTCGTGATAAAGAAGGTAAGGCCGCAATTTCTGTGATTACAAACAAGCTCCTTGCCATTGGCCGTCTGGGCCGTGCGCTTGGCATCCATCTGCTTGTGGCAACCCAGCGCCCCGACGTAGGGTCTGTTCCCGGAAGTCTTAAAGCACAGCTTGATGGCCGTATCTGTGGCCATACCGCTGACGCACAGAGCTCTATTGTTATCCTGGATGATGGTAGCGCTGCGAATCTTCCTGCCATTCCTGGACGCTTCATCATCCGCAATGGTAGTGAGACGGATGACATTGTGCAGGCCTACTACTATCACAAGTAATATTTTTGAATGTTAACAAACAATAGGTGCATTATTATGACTACTGCAAAAAAGGCATTTTTTCTGTACCGCGATTGGTGCATTGCGAAATATTTGCGTGAGGACGCTAATTGGGCCGATTATCCAGAAATCTTTGTGTCGGTGTGGGAATATGCTTGGAATGACGGATTCGATACTGTTTCTCACGAATCGATTTATACCAATAAACATGCGTCACGTTATCTCGTTGGTGGCATGGTGGATAAGGATGATGAGGGAAGCTACTACACTTTTTTGGTGAACAAAAAGGAATTGGCACACTATCTGCGTCTCCGTACCGACTGGGAATTGGAAAGCCATGTCAGCACGATTTTTATAAAAAATTGATAGGAGGCATTACAGATGCAAAAAATTTTGCAGTCCGCAAGTACAAACGGCAAAAGGGCTCCCCCGTTAAGGGATTATCAGGCCAAAACTCTTCAGCTCATGAAAGACTATGACGGCCAAGCTGCCTTATGTAATATTGCGACGGGCCTTGGCAAAACTCGCATCTACACCGAGTATATCCGCTGGGATGTCTCAGAAAATGACCACCACGTGCTGATTTTATCGCATCGGGAGGAACTTGTGAGGCAGCCGCTGGAATACCTTAAAGACTTACCCTGCGGCATTGAACTGGGACCTCTGCATGCAGACGGTGAACCCATTATCAGTGCTTCGGTGCAAAGTCTCGTGGGGCGGCTCAGCGAGTATAATCCTTACAGTATCGACACCATTATCATTGACGAGGCCCACCACAGTGCTGCACCGACTTACCGCAAAATTTTTGAATATTTTAAAAATGCAGTTCGTTTTGGCTTTACTGCGACCTCAGTTCGCGGGGATGGCGTCGGTCTGGCTGTGGTTTTTAAAGAGATTCTATGTGAGTTCAACACCCTGTATGGTATCGAACACGGCTACCTTAGCCCAATAGATGCTTGTCAGGTTAACCTCAAATTTGACCTGGGGACAGTACAGTACCGTGAGGATACCGGCGATTATGACGCCGCAGATATCGCACGTGTTATGTCTGGCACAGCAGCCGGAATTGCAGAGGCCTACACCAAAAATGCCCGTGGTCAGACCATCATTTTTGCGCCTTCAATCGAAGAGGGTAAAAACGTAACAGCATTGCTCAATTCTCAACATGGAGCCAGTACAGCAGCCTTTATTGATGGCACCACCCAAAATCGGGGGCACTTCTTGGAAGCCTACCGCCTGGGCCTGATTAAAGTGCTGGTATGCTACGCAGTGCTGACAGAAGGCGTTGATTTGCCAATGACGGAGACCGTTGTGTTGGCTCGCCCAATCGCGCGGACAAATGTTGGCTTATATGCACAGATGGTGGGCCGCGGCTTGCGTCTTTATCCCGGCAAAGCCTCTTGCAAAGTGATTGACTGTGTCGGCGTATCCAATATGCCTATCTGTACAGCAGCAACCTTGATCGGCAAAGACGTTCCAGCTCCAAAACCCGAAAAAGAGCCTACGGAAAAATTACCGGAAGAGCAAGACCCGATTAAAGTGCTGGAAGGAAATGAAATCCCCGATTCTTGGATTAAAAATCAGAAGGAGGTGAACGTTATGGCGCTTGGAGAAGGCTATACCACACATGATGTAGCGTGGCTTGATGTGAAAGGTGGAGGTCGTATCCTCCCTCTGCCCAATGTAGTGTACCGCATTAGCAAGCCGCTGCCAAACGGTATGGTGTATCTGCGCAAAAATAAAAAGTGCTCCAGATGTGCCGTTCCACTGCAATTTGTGCTGGATTATGTTTATCAGGACCTCAAGCAAAACCATCCGCAACAACAGCATATATGGGACAAAAAGCAGCGTTACAAATGGGACCGGCAGCCCATCACCAGTGAGCAAATTTCGCTTATCCACAAACTGGCCCCCGATTATAAAATTGACACCAAAAAGATGACCCGCGGGGATGCTTCCCGCGTGATTCAGCTTTTGGCGTACGCCCCCAAAGAGCAGGACGCACAAGAGCAAGCCCAGGAGGTGCAGGACGATGCCACGTAAAGCGCGTGAACGGTCTGCTACCGGGTGCTACCATATTATGGGGCGCGGTATCAACCATGCAGCAATTTACAACGATGATGCCGACAACATGAATTTTTTACATATCCTGGATTTTTGTGCGGACGAAGATTTTACAATTTTTGCGTATTGCCTGATGGGCAACCACTTTCACCTGCTTGCAAAAGCAGATGCTGACGTTTTACAGCATGTTATGAAGGCTGTGGGCATCCGCTATGTGGCCTATTTTAACAGGCGTTATCAGCGGGATGGACCTCTTTTTCGCGGGCGGTATAACTCCCAACCTGTTACAACAAAAGGATATTTTTTGCGTGTGTTGCGTTATATCCATCGCAACCCGGTTGCTGCCGGAATCGTGCAGGAAATGCAGGACTACCCTTGGAGCAGTTATCTTGATTACTTTGGCAGCAGAAAAAAGGTACTTTGTCAGGTAGATACCAGTTATGCGCTTGCATTGCATGGCTTGGAATGGCTGCGGAGCTATCACCAGCGACCGGAACTGAACACCCGTGGTATGCTGGAAGATTCTCCGCTGCCTGCCTTCACGGATACAGAATTGCGCAGTTTTATAAGAATGACTGCCGGAATGGAGTGCCATGAAATTCCGCTGTATCCAGAGACGATTACAACCCCGCTGCTTCGTCGGCTTGTTGAACAGGAGGGCGCAGGCATTTCGCAGCTCGCTCGACTGACTGGTTTGGCGCGCGGAGACATCCGCCGCCGATTGTTATAATTGTTATAAAAGAAAGGAATATATCATATATGTATGATTTACATGCGACCCTTAAAATGGAGGGCGGAAAGATGCGGCTGGAATTGGTAGTGGAATGTGCCTACGACGATGGCAACAAGCAGGCAAGTATGAACTTGACCACTCCCCCTGATCAGCACGATAATATTTATACAGACGCGCGCCATTACGGCGACGATGAATTTGATGCAGTGTATGATGAGGATGAAGAAGAAAATCTGCCGTTTTAACAGCTTAACAACAATCAAATAAAAAATAAGCAAAAAGAGGATAATAGCCGTTACTGGCTCTCATCCTCTTTTTGTTGTTTTGTCTCAATGTCGTCAAACAAGGGGCTGTCCCAAAATTTTTTGAACGGAATTTCCAGTCCCACACATATCCGGGCAATCAGCTCAGTTGAAGTATTTTTAACTGTTGCATAAGGCTTAACAGTTTTTTTGAGTGCGGATGGTGCAATGCCGGAACGCTCGGCCAGCTTGTTGACGCTGTAGCCGCGCTCTGCAGCAAGCTCCAAAATGCGCAGCTTAATTGCCTCCTGTAGCAGCATTTGCCCTCACCACCGTGTACAATAAAAGTATATTTATTGTACCGATTTAAAAAAGGAAAAGTCGTCTACATAGAGACGATATAAACCTTGCTCTTACGTGCCAATGTGCTATAATATAAAAAGAAGGTGATAAACCAATGCATAAGCTATCCCGCGCAGCACCCTATATAGCCTATGCTGTGGCAACTGCTGGAATGGCTGTGCTGCTGCTCCTTGGCAGCTCGCCGGGGGCAGTAATTGCCCGCAGTTATCAAGCGTATAACGGGTGCCCGGTGCCTAGCTCCCCTGAATATACCTATCAGAACGTTAATCTGCCATTTTCGGTTCCGTTATCTCCAGTGACAGCCGTTGAAGCGCGTGCAAAAAAAGACGGATATATTTTGTTCGGCTATCCCCGTTGCCCCTACTGCCGCAATCTGCTGCCGGTGCTTGCCACCGTTGCGGAAAGCGAAGGGGTCAGGATGGACTATTGCCAGATAGACCTCTACCGGGACATATACGCCTACAGTGTGGATGCTGCTGCGCCAGTGCAGACCAGACCGGCAGGGGAAGGGTACGCCGAACTGCTGACATGGCTGGACGGCTATCTGGCCGAGTACACCGTCACCGACCAAAACAAAAATAGCATTGATGTTGGAGAGAAGCGCATCGGTGCGCCAACTATTATCAAGGTAGTAGAGGGGAAGCCTGTTTCCAAATGGCAGCTTTCTGACGCTGCTATATTTGCAGCAGGATACCCGAAAAATAAATATGCCGCTTGGGATGATGCTACGCAGCAAGGGGTTGCAGCCTCTTTGCGGGATTATCTAGCGGTTGGGTGAAAAATAGGGGACGGTGAGTCGCGCAGCGATCTCCCCCGTCCCCGAAAATAGATATCAAAGACACCGCGCATCAATAGCGCGGTGTCGAAACGACAAAAATTAGACCGCATTAACAATCTGTGAACTTTTCGGGGTTCGTATTGTGTAACTACCAC
>ENA-OUPA01000857-OUPA01000857.1-human-gut-metagenome-genome-assembly--contig:-NODE-857-length-16162-cov-5.56901_pt1 | contig 16162 bp, 14 predicted proteins | sample MGYA00237939_ERZ548770 | MGnify/ENA primary metagenome ERZ548770 (study PRJEB26490, sample SAMN05356877) | human gut metagenome | biome: terrestrial biome; feature: human-associated habitat; material...
CCGATTTCCATCACGCTGAATCCCGCACAGCGGGCGCGTGATTCCAATCCCCAATCCCCGCCTGAGGGACCCATCCCTCAGACTCCCTTCTCCGCTTCGCGGCGGTTTAAACATTCGTTTTTATCAGCTGTCGCAAAGCGACAGCGTAATGGGAAATCCAAGAACCTCAGGTTCTTGGCAGGGTTTGGGACAGAGTCCCAAATCGTCCCCCCGTTCCCGTCCCCACGGTATCAGCAGAGGGCGTACCTCTGTTTCATACGAAAAAAACACTTATAGGGAGGTCATTCCATGAAGAAACTGTTGGCTCTGGTGATGGCTTTGATGCTCTGTCTGACTCTCGGCGCAGGTGCGCTGGCAGACGGCAGTCAGATCCTCAAGTACGGCACGGACACTTGGCCGGCGGGATTCGATCCGCACACCATCTCCGCCATTGCCGCGACCCGCGTTTTCAACCAGGTCTATGAACCGCTGCTCACCTTCAACAAAGACATGACATTCGGCGGCGTGCTTGCCGAAAGCTGGGAAAATCCGGACGACGTGACCTACGTCTTCCATCTGCGCCATGGCGTCAAGTTCCACAACGGCCGTGAGATGACCTCTGCCGACGTGGTTTACAGCTTTGACCGCATCCTCGGCAAGACCGGGTACGGCGATATCGGCGCGCTGGGCTCCAGCGCCAGCTACTTCGGCGGCGTCGAGTCCGTCGAGGCTCTGGATGATTACACCGTCAAGTTCACCCTCTCCGCCCCGAACGCGGCGTTCATGGCGGGCATGACCTCCAGCTACGGCGCAATCGTCTGCCGTGAGGTCGTCGAGGCGAACGGCGGCAGCCTGTCCTCCGTCGATACCATGTGCGGCACCGGCCCCTTCAAGTACAGTGAGTCCGTCGTTGACAACCACATCACGCTGGTTAAGAACGAGGATTACTGGAAAGAGAACGCCCCGAAGCTGGACGGCATCACCTTCTATCTGCTCGGCGACGAGAGTGCGCGCCTTGCCGCTCTGCGTACCGGCGATATTAACCTCTGCTCCCTGAGCGCGATGAACCTTGCCGATGTCGAGCGCGACGCCAACATCAAGGTCATCTCCTATCAGTCTAACGACTACACCTATCTGGGCTTCAACCTCTCCAGCGAAAAGCTCCAGGATAAGCGCGTTCGTCAGGCGATGAGCCTTGCCGTAGACCGCGACATGATCATCGACTACGTCTACAACGGCGAAGCGACGGTTTCTACCTTTGTTGCTCCGGCTATGGGTCACTGGGTATGGGACGCCGTGAAGGAATCCCCGCTGTACACCCAGAACCTCGAAGAAGCCCGTAAGCTGATGGAAGAAGCCGGATATTCCAAGGATAACCGTCTGTCCATCACCATGGCTGCCGGTCTGCTCGACTCCATCCGCGATACTGCGGTCGTCCTCCAGCAGCAGCTCAAGGAAATCTACATCGACGTCACCATCAGCAACCTCGAATCCGGCGAATACGTGGACATCTGGAAGAAGATGAGCACGCCGGAAGCCGGCTTTGACACCATGTGCGGTCAGAATGGTTCTGGCACCGACCCGAACCGTGCCGTCAGCTTCTTCTACTCCAGCACCGGCAACGCCAACGTCTGGGGCTATAAGAACGACCGCGTGGACGAGCTTTGCGCGCTGGGCATCACCACGACTGACGAAGAGACTCGCGAGGGCTACTACAAGGAAGCTCAGCAGCTGATTATCGACGAGTGCCCGAACCTCTGGTTCGCCAGCCCGATGTCTTACCTCTTCACCAGCGCCAACCTCAAGGGTTATGAGCCGTTTGCCGCGAACGCGGGCGACTTCACTGAGGCGTACTTCGAGTAAAAATCGTTTCCCATGCGGCGGCAGGGTTTGCCCCTGCCGCCTTTGTCATCCTTCCCCGTCCGGCTTCGGCTGGGCGGGCTGAGGAAGCCAGCGCAGGACGTGCTGGTTTCCTCAGCCTGTCCGCAGACTGCCCGAGCTTGATTGAAGCAGGGTTATTACGCAGGGAGTGTGAATCATGAAAAACTACATCATCCGCCGCCTTTTGCAGCTTATTCCCGTTCTATTGGGCATCAGTATCGCGATTTTCGCTGTGCTTCGCCTGATTCCGGGCGGCTTTGCATCCGGTATGCTGGGCATTGACGCAACACCTGAACTGATTGAGCAGGTCAACGCGCGCTATGGGCTGGATCAGCCCGTCGTCACCCAGTATCTCAAATGGATTGGCGGCGTCCTTCACGGCGATTTCGGTCAGTCCTTTCGCTCCGGCGCGGATATCCTGCCGGAAATCCTGACCCGTTTCAAGGTTACGGCTGAGCTGGCGATTCTCGCGGCAATCATCTCCTGGTGCATTGCGCTTCCGCTGGGCATTCTCGCCGCCGTGAAGCGCAACAGCGCGGTTGACCGCGTCGTCCGCGTCGTCGCGCTGCTGGGCGTATCCATTCCGGGATTCGCGCTCTCCATCCTCATCATCCTCGTATTGTCGCTGGCGTTCAATTACTATCCCCCGCTCAACTATGTCGGTCTCTTTGAAGATCCGCTCAAGAATCTGGAAATCATGCTGCTGCCCTCTCTGATTCTGGGCACGAGCATGGCGGGCTCCGTCATGCGCATGACGCGCTCCTCCGTGCTGGAAGTTCTCCGGCTGGATTTCATCAAGACCGTCCGCGCCAAGGGTGCCAGCGAACGCATCGCCATCTTCAAGCACGCGCTGCGCAATGCGCTCATCCCGATTGTCACGCTGGTCGGCATGCAGATCGGCTCGCTCTTGGGCGGCGCAGTCGTCATTGAGCAGATTTTCTCCCTCCCCGGTCTGGGACAGATGACGCTGACCGGCATCAACAACCGCGATTACCCCGTCGTGCAGGGCTGCGTGCTGTTCATCGCGTTCGTTTACGTCATCGTCAACCTCGTGGTGGACGTGCTTTACGCCTATATCGACCCGCGCATCTCTTATGATTGACGGAGGAAAGACAAGATGAAGAGCTTTGTTAAGACCATCAAGGAGCTTTGGAAAGACCCAATGGGGCGCATCGGTATCGTCGGCGTCGTGCTGCTGATTCTGATGGCGATTTTCGCTCCCCTGCTCGCCCCCTATGAATACGATGCCATCGGCAGACGCTTTCAGGCGCCGACCGCCGAACATATCTTCGGCACGGATAAATTCGGACGCGATATCTTCAGCCGTGTGCTGTACGGCGCGCGCGTGTCGATGGAGGTCGGCTTGATTGCCGTGGGCATCGGCGCGTTCTTCGGCTATCTGCTCGGTCTGACTGCCGGCTATTTTGAAGGCAAGGTCGATCGGGTCATCATGTGCATCATGGATATCCTGTTCGCTTTCCCGTCCATCCTGCTGGCGATTTTCATTTCCGCCGTGCTGGGCAAGGGCATCGGACCGACCATGGTCGCCATCGGCATTGTCAACATTCCGGTCTTCTGCCGCACGGTGCGCGCCGCGGTCATCTCCGCCAAGGGGCTTGAATACGTCAAGAATGCCCGCAGCGTCGGCGTCAAAACGTGGCCCCTGCTCGTGCGCCACATCTCCCCGAACGTCGTCGCGCCGTTCACCGTGCAGGCGACGCTGGCTCTCTCGGGCGCGATTCTGACCGAGGCGACGCTCAGCTTCCTGGGCATGGGCATTCAGCCGCCGAACCCGTCCTGGGGCTCGATGCTCTCCGAAGCCCGCGCAGACATGGTTCGCGCGCCGTGGGTCGCGATGTTCCCGCTGCTGTTCATCGTCGTCACGATTCTGATTTTCAATATTCTGGGCGACTCGCTGCGCGACGTCCTCGACCCGAAGCTCAAAGTGTAAGGAGGGAATGGCATGGATCATCTTCTTGAGATGCGCAATCTCTCCATTGACCTGTACAAGGGCAAAAAGACGCCCGCCGTCAAGCTGGTAGAGGGCATCGACCTGACGCTGGAAAAGCGTCAGAATTTCGGCGTGGTCGGAGAATCCGGTTGCGGCAAGAGCATCACCTGTTCCTCAATCATGGGCTTGCTCTCCTTCCCGCTGTCCGTCGGCGCGGGCAGCTCCATTCGCTTTCAGCGCGAGGACGGCAGCGTCAGCGAGCTGACCTCCCTGCCCAAAGCGGAGATGCGCAAAATCCGCGGCAAAGAAATCTCCATGATTTTTCAGGAGCCGATGACCGCGCTTGACCCGATGTATACCATCGAAGAACAGATTGAGGAAACCCTGCGTTTTCATACGGATATGAACCGTGCGCAGATGCACGATGCGGCGCTTGAAATGCTCAACCGCGTCAAGATTCCGCGTGCGGCGGAAATCCTCAAGGATTATCCGCATCACCTGTCGGGCGGCATGCTCCAGCGCGTAATGATTGCCATCGCGCTCATCAATAACCCGCGCCTGCTCATCGCCGATGAACCCACGACCGCGCTGGACGTGACCATTCAGGCGCAGATTCTCGATTTGATGAACGATCTGCGCGAGAGCTACGATACCTCTGTCATCATGATTACGCATGACCTCGGCGTTATCGCGGAAACCTGCGAGCAGGTCGCCGTGTTCTATGCCGGTCAGGTCGTCGAGCAGACGGACGTGAACACGCTCTTCCACGCCCCCGCTCATCCGTATACGGAAGGACTTCTCCGCTCGGTGACCTCGCTCAGCGGCGCACAGAAAGAGCTTTACACCATTCGCGGCACGGTGCCGACAGCCGGCAACTTCTCTTCCGGCTGCCGCTTTGCCGACCGCTGCACCCACTGCACCGAACAGTGCCGCAAGAGCATTCCCCCGCTTTCCGAAATCGAGCCGGGTCATCTTTGCCGCTGCTTCCTGCACAGCAAAAAGGAAACGGAGGGACAGGCATGAGCGAGATTTTACTCGATGTCAAGCATCTGAAAACCTATTTCCCCATCAAGGGCGGCGTCATCCGCAAAACGGTCGGCTATGTCCGCGCCGTCGAGGATGTCTCCCTGACGATTCACGAAAAAGAAACGTTCAGCCTGGTCGGCGAATCCGGATGCGGCAAATCCACAACCGGCAGAACCATTCTGCGCCTGATCGAGCCGACGGAAGGCGAAATTTACTTCGAAGGCGAAAACCTCTGCTCGCTCGACGCGGAAGCCATGCGTCAAAAGCGCCGCGATATGCAGCTGGTCTTTCAGGATCCGTATTCCTCGCTGAACCCGCGCATGACCGTTCGCAAGCTGCTGGAAGAGCCGCTGATTACGCACTTCAAGCTCTCGCAGGATGAGCTGAACGAGCGCGTGCTGTGGATTTCCGGCGCGGTCGGTATTTCTCCCGAACAGCTCGACCGCTATCCGCATCAGTTCTCCGGCGGTCAGCGCCAGCGCATCGCCATCGCCCGCGCACTCATCACGCGCCCGCGTTTCGTCGTTGCGGATGAACCGGTTTCCGCGCTGGATGTTTCCATTCAGGCGCAGGTGCTGAATCTGCTGATGAGCCTTCAGGATGAGCTGGGGCTTTCGTATCTGTTCATCTCTCACGATTTGAACGTCGTCCGCCACATCAGCAACCGCGTCGGCGTCATGTATCTGGGGCGCATCGTCGAAACCGGCGATACAGAGGAGGTCTATACCCATCCGCTGCATCCCTACACGCAGGCGCTGCTTTCCGCCATTCCGCGCCGCGACCCCAGCGAGCCGAAAACGCGCATCCACCTGCAAGGCGATGTTCCCAGTCCGGCAAACCCGCCGAGCGGCTGTCCGTTCCATAACCGCTGCCCTCAGTGCATGGGCATCTGCAAGGAGACCATGCCGCAAGCCAAGGACATGGGCGGCGGGCATCTGGTGAGTTGCCATCTGTTCGATTAATTGAGCTGAAGCGTTTTACGCAATTTCATACGCATCAAAAAAAGACGGGACTGTCAAGCTAACAACACCGATATTTCAAGAATAAAACTAAGTATTTGCGCCCGAAGGTTTCCAAAGGGCGACCGGAAAGCCCTTTGGTGGGGCGATGGGGCAAAGCCCCATATCCCATAAATGCTTAGATATTTGTTTCTTGAAATGTTCGGTTTAAGCCTGACAGCTCCGTCTTTTATTTAACATCTAAACCAGCCCAATCAGAAGCAGAACCGCTTCGCGGCGGTTTAAACAAACGCTTTTAAAACAAGCAGCGCATGCTTACAGGCAGCAGAACATCGGATAATACATCATCCGCCCGCCGCCGCAGCACATACAGCACAGATTCAGCAGCATGATCGAGGTGCAGAGGCTGCTCATGTTCTGCGGTCTGCGACCGTATTCTTCGCCCTGCTGGCTATACCAGCTTCCGCCGCCTTGCAACTGGCTGAGCAGCTGCTGATACTGCATGTTGGACGGCTCCATGCTCGCCGCCTGCCTCGCATACTCCATCGCCTGCGCATTGTTATGCAGACCGCTCTGCGCCAGCGCGCTGAGGTAATACCAGCGGGCGTTGCGCTTTTCGGGTGCTACGCTTCCCAGCGCATTGAGCGCTTCGGCATAATGCCCCGTGTCGATATAGTTCTTCGCCGCACGCATTTCGATGGAATCGTCCTGCCGCTGCTGACCATAGCCATATCCGCCGGCATTGCCATAGGGATTTCCGCCGTATGCGCCCCAGAACGAGGCAAACGGGTCATCGTACTGCGGCTGACGCTGCTGTTGCTGACCGTTATAGCCGCTGCCCGCGCGCTGTCCGCCGCCCTGACGCCTGTGCATGATTTCTTCATACGCCTGCTGAACTTCCATGAATTTCTTTTCGGTCTGCGCGGCATCCGGCTTGCCCACGTTGGCATCGGGATGGTATTTTTTGCACAGGGTGCGGTAAGCCTTCTTGACCTCGTCATCACTCGCCGTCGGGGATACACCCAAAACCTGATAGGGATCTGTCATTGCTTGCCTTTCGCCTTTCTTTTCTCAGCCGTGCTCTCAAAGCGCAGCCATATGCCCGAATAAAGAATGTTCCGCATGATGGGCGCATCGTCAATCAGAGGCAGGCATTCAAACGCCCTGCACGCCCGCGCCATCATATCCTCCAGCATCTGCCTGCTTTCCTGCTCAAAATCCGCTCTTGAGCTGCGGGCAATCAGCGGATTGTAATTCTTCTTTTTGATATCCTGCTCGATATCCTCAAAGCAGTCGCACAGATAGATGAACTTTCCCAAATAGAAGCCCATCTCTCGCAGATCCTGCTCATAAACGTCCTTTTTAAAAACGAACAGCTCGGCGAGCAGCTCGCCGGTCAGGTTCGCCGCCGCATCGAGGTTTTCATCATTTCTCCGCTCAATCTCATGCAGCGACGACACATAGCGCTCGACGGCTTCCTTCTGCCGGGGCAAAGTCTCTCCGGCGCGAATCGCCGCCTTTTTGAGCAGCGCACTTTCGGCTAACCTGTCCGCCCGCCGCTCATCCTCCCAGCCGTCGCGCAGGTCGTAATACGAAACCAGCGCACTCAGGTCGGCGCAGTAGTCGATGGCGTCATTGCCCAGCATCAGCCGCTTATGCACCGGATGGAATGCGCATCGGCGCATGTCCTGCGAGGTCTGCGGCTCATACAGCGAGGTCAGCAGCATCGCCATGAATGTCATTTCAAAGCTCAGTGCCATGCGGCACGCGCCGCCGCACCGCTTTCCGATGGCATGGCACAGTCCGCAGTAAAACCCCCGATAACGGTCGAATTCGCGGAATTTGAGTTCGTCTTTGCGGATCGTCATTACGCCCAGCATCCGCGCACCTCCTTCACGAGATGAATGCGATTATATCATAACAGCCCGATTCCATCAAGGGATGCGGGCTGAAATGTCGGTTTTCGGGGCTGTTTGCCCACTTCGTCACTTTCTTCTCATCGGCAGCGTCACAAAATACACCGCCGCGCAGCAAAGCACGATGGCAGCACCCGCGCTCGTGTTGAGGTAATACGACATCGCCAAACCCACCACGCCGCAGCACAGCGCGATGATGACCGACGTGCGCATATACCCTGCCGCGCTCCTTGCGACATTGCGGGAAGCCGCCGCCGGCAGGATGAGCAGCGAGTTGATGAGCATCACGCCGACCCAGCGGATTGACACCATGACCGCGATGGCGACCAGCATCGTGAACGCATATTCCGTCATTTTGGAGCGGATGCCGCGGCTCTGCGCAAGCGGCGCGTTGACGCTGGTAATCAGCAGCGGATTAAACAGGAACACCCAGCAGACGATGGTTCCAATCAGAGCCGCCAGCAGCGCAGCCAAGTCCCCCTGCGTGATGGACAGCACATCGCCGACCAGCACGGAGGAATACTTCGCAAACGCGCCGCCGCGCGAAAGCACGACCAGACCCAGCGCGATGGACGTGGACGAAAAGACGCTGATAATCGTATCGGCGCTCATTTTGGAATGGTGCTTGACAAACGTAATCAGCACCGCCCAGAGGATGCCGAACAGCAGCATCGCACCCATCTGGCTCTGCCAGCCCAGCACAACGCCGATGGCAATGCCGGTCAGCGCACTGTGACCGAGCGCATCCGAGAAAAACGCCATTTTATTATCGACTGCCATTGTGCCCAGCATGCCGAAAAGCGGCGTAATCAGGATGATTGCCAGCAGCGCATTCTTCATAAACGTGTAATGCAGCCACTCAAAGGGCAGCAGCGTATCCATCAGGGTATAAAGACCGTTCATGCGCGCCCTCCTCTGGTATAAAAGACCTGTGCGAACTCGTCGCTGTCAAAGACCGTTTCCGGATCGCCCTGCTGCACAACCGTGCCCTGCATCAGCACAACGCGGTCGGCATAGCGGCGAACGACGTCCAAATCGTGCGAAACGAGCAGAATCGCCATGTGATTCGTCCGCTTCAGCTCATCCACCGTCTGATAGAAAGATTCCAGCCCGTTCTGGTCCACGCCGGAAACCGGTTCATCCAAAATCAGCAGGTCGGGCTGCGGGGTCAGCGCCAGAGCCAGCAGCACGCGCTGCAATTCGCCGCCGGAGAGAGCGCCCAGCGGACGCTTCTCCAGCTTTTCGCAATGCGTTCTGGCGAGCGCGGCGCGAACCTTTTCCTTCGTCTTTTGACCCACGCCCAGAAAGACCGGCACATGGGACAGCGACGCCGCCATAAAGTCCATGACCGTGACCGGAGAGGAGCGGTCAAACTCCAGCTGCTGAGGTACATAGCCCGTGCGCACAGCGGCGGCAGGGCGTCCGTCCGTCGTCAAATGGCGCACAACGCCCTTATATTCAATCTGACCCAGCAGCGCACGCAGGAGCGTCGTCTTGCCCGCGCCGTTCGCGCCGATGAGCGCGGTCAGCTCGCCGCAATGGATGTGCAGATTGACATCCCGCAGCAGCACCTGATTCCCCGCCGTCACGCTCAGGTGATCCACCTCAATGCGGCACAGCTTGCACGGCGCAATGCCCGGGCAATGGACATGCGCATGATCCGCATGGTCGTGGGGCTTCTGTATCTTCTGGCTCATTGAGCAAACGCCTCCGTCAAGACTTTCGCGTTTTCGCGCATGATGTTCTCATAGCTTTCCTTGCTTCCGTCGCCGGATACGCACGGATCGAGCGTATAGATGCTCGCGCCGGTCTCCCGCGCAATCGTCTGCGCCGCCTTCTGCGGATACTGCGGCTCAACAAAGAGCGTCTTGATCCCCAGCTTGCTGACCAAATCGCAGGTATCGGCGATATCGCGGGTGCTCGGCTCCTCGCCCGGCTCCGTCGCGATGACGCCTGCCACATGCAGCCCGAACGCCTCGGCAAAGTAGGTGAACGCCTCATGGAACGTGATGATTTCCCGTCCCGCATAGGGCGCAAGCTGCTCAGCTATTTCCGCTTTCAGCTGCTCCAATTTCAGGATGTAAGCCTCGGCGTTGCTCCTGTACGCATCCGCATGATCGGGGTCGGCATTGGCCAATCCCTCGGCGATGTTTCGAACCTGCACCATCGCCAAAGACGGGTCAAGCCAGACATGCGCGTTCATCACTTCGCCTTCGTGATCATGATCGTCGTGGTCATCATGATCGTGTTCGCTCGCGCTGGGCAGCATCTCAATGCCCTCGCTTGCGTCGATAACCGGCAAATCTTCTCGCAGGGTCATCACCTTGTCCATGAACTGCTCCATCCCGCCGCCGTTGATGACCAGCGCATCCGCGCCCTCCAGCGTCACCATGTCGCGCGTCTGAAGCTGATAGTCATGCAGGCAGCCGACATTCTGCTCCGCCATATTCTGTACGGTCACGCCGTCAATGCCTGCCGCAACATTCTGCGTCAAAATATACATCGGGTAGAACGAGGTGACAATCACCTTCTGCCCATCCGTCTGCGCTGCGCATCCGCTGAACAGCAGCGTCAAAATCATCAGCAGCAGCGCAAATCCGTTTCTTTTTTTCATGGTTTTTCCTTTCCGATATTTCAAAGGGGACAAATTCCGCGCATCTGCACCGTTCAGGCATACAGATACAAATTCTCATTTTCGTTTTAAAATCCGTTTTTCCTGCCCCAAGTTTAAAATCGACGGAAATTTCCGTCATTTTCCTTTTTATTCTGACAGCTAAACGGTTTTTTTCTTGTGCATCAAGGGTGTTTATGGTATAATTAATTTAATTCGCTATAAACACGATGGGTTTGGAAGAAAGGAATGTTCGCTATGGTTTCCCAGTTGATCGACATCGAAAGCGGTCTGTACAGAACAGGAAACGACTATTCCTTCTATATTCGCCATCTGCGCCGCTTTTTAAACGATACGAACATGGAGATGCTGTGCGACGCGCTCAACCGCGGCGACATGAAGCAGTCCTTCTTCTTCGCCCATACCCTCAAGGGCGTCACGGCGCAGCTCGGCATCGTCGCGCTGTATCATCCGCTTTCCGCCCTGTGCGATCTTCTGCGCACGCAGGATGCCGCCACGCTGCCGCAGGCGCAAGCCGCCCTGCCCGAACTGCTCTCGCTGTATGACCAGGTGATTAGAGAAATCGAAACCTACTGACAAACGCTCTCCTCCGCAGGTCCTGCGGGGGAGATTTGTTTTTTCCCTTCCTTTGTGGTATGATAAGCGCAGAAGATTTTCTGTCCTTCGGGACGTCCATCAATGAAGGAGAACGCTATGTCAGATACCTTCGTCATCGTTGACGGCAACAGCCTGATGCACCGCGCATTTCATGCGCTTCCGCCGCTTTCCAATGAGGACGGCGTCTTTACAAACGCCGTTTTCGGCTTTCTTTCCATGCTGCTCAAGGTCGTGGGCGACGAACGCCCGCGCTATCTCGCTGTGGCATTCGATATGCACGGACCGACCTTCCGCCATAAGGATTACAGCGAATACAAGGCAGGCAGAAAACCGACCGCGCCCGAGCTGATTCCGCAGTTTGACCTCGTGCGCCAGTGCCTTGAGCAGATGGGCATCCGCATTCTCACCTGCCCGACGTTCGAAGCGGATGACATTCTGGGTACATTTGCCCGCCGCTGTGAGGAAGCCGGTATTCCCGCGCTGCTGGTCACGGGCGACCGCGATTCCATGCAGCTGGTCACGGAGACGACCAACGTGCTGTATACCAAGCGCGGCGTGAGCGAAGTCGTGCGCTATACGCCGGAAAGGGTGCGCGAGGATTTCGGCGTTTCCCCGTCGCAGATTCCCGACCTCAAGGGCTTGATGGGCGATTCCAGCGACAACATTCCCGGCATTCCCGGCATCGGCGAAAAGACCGCCGTCAAGCTGCTGAGTGCATACGGCACGCTGGAAAACGCGCTTGACCACGCGGACGCCGATTTGAAGGGCAAGCAGCGCGAAAAGATGCTTGACGGACGCATGTCGGGTCTGATGAGCAAAAAGATTGCGACCATCACCCGCTTCGTTCCGCTGGATGATGTGACGCTTGAGGACTGTCTGCTGGGCGATATGACCGGCGTGCTTCCGCTGTTTGAACAGCTCCAGCTCAAGACGCTGAGCACGCGCCTTTTGCAGCTGGAAAAGCAGGAGTCGGGCGACGCCAAGCCTGACGTTCCCGCCATCGTCTGGAAAGAAGCGCAGACGCTTGAAAGCGAAAACGCCGTTTCGTCCTTCCTTTGCGCCCTGCCCTCGGACGCGCGCGTCGCGCTGCTGATGCAGGAGAGCGGCTTCTCCCTCGCCGCTTCTGACGGCGCGCAGGCGGTCATCCCCTTCTCTCAGGGGCTTTTTGGCGGAGGACTCGACCCGCTTTCCGCCGCCAAAGCCCTGGAGCCGCTGCTGACCGGTACGCGCAGGCTCATCCTCTTTAACGCCAAGCGATTGAAAACCGAGCTTGCGCCGTGGGATCTCGCCGTGACCGCGCCCTTTGACGACGACCAGATCATGCAGTACCTCATCGCCCCGCAGAGCGGCAAATATGAGGCGCCGGAAAACGCCGCCGCGCTCTTCACGCGGACGCTTTCGGATGAGCAGACGCTGGATGCGCAGGAGATGTCCCACCTGTATCGAGAGATTGAGCTGCCGCTGCTCGATACGCTCTACGCCATGGAGCGCGACGGCTTCCTTGTCGATCGGGATGAGCTGGCGCAGCTGGGCGCGCAATATGACGCGCAGATTGCAGACCTCAAGGAAGAAATCTTCTCCCTCTGCGGCTGTGCGCCGTTCAATCTCAACAGCCCGCAGCAGCTGGGCGACATTCTCTTCAATAAGCTCGGTCTGCCCGCCAAAAAGAAAACGGCACGCGGCTATTCCACCGATGCAGATACGCTCAGCGAGCTTTCCCCCCTGCATCCGGTGATTGACAAAATCCTGCTCTATCGTCAGGTCGCCAAGCTCAAAAGCACCTATATCGACGGGCTTCTGCGCCTGACCGGACGCGACGGACGCATTCACACCTGGTTTGATCAGACCATCGCCGCAACGGGACGCATTTCCTCCAGCGAACCAAATTTGCAGAATATCCCCGTCCGCACGCCGATGGGACGCGAGATTCGCCGCGCGTTTATCGCCAAAGAAGGCTGTGTTCTCGTCGATGCGGACTATTCGCAGATTGAGCTGCGCCTTCTCGCCCACCTCTCCGGCGACGAGGCGATGTGCGAGGCATTCACGCTCGGACAAGATATCCACGCCCGCACAGCGGCGGAGGTTTACGGCGTGCCCATCGAGGAGGTTACTCCGCAGATGCGCTCCAGCGCAAAAGCCGTCAATTTCGGCATCGTCTACGGCATCAGCGCGTTCGGACTCGCCAGCAACCTGCACATTTCCCCGAAAGAAGCGGCGGATTTTATCGCCCGCTATTTCGCGCGTTACCCCGCCGTCCATCAATTCATGGACGCCTGCGTCAGTCAGGGCAAGGCGGAAGGCTATTCCGTCACGATGTACGGACGCCGCCGCCCGCTGCCGGAGCTGTCCAGCCCGAATTACAACCGCCGTCAATTCGGCGAACGCGCCGCGATGAACACCCCCGTTCAGGGCGCGGCGGCAGATATCATCAAGATTGCCATGAATGCCGTTCACGATGAGCTGGCAAAAGAAGGGCTTTCCGCACGCCTCATCCTGCAGGTGCATGACGAACTCATCGTCGAAACACCCGTTGAGGAGCAGGAGAAGGTGACCGCGCTTCTGCGCCGCTGCATGGAAGGCGCAGCAAATCTGCGCGTTCCGCTCATCGCGGACGTCCAAGCCGGACATTCGTGGTACGATACGAAGTAAGTTTTCCGGAGGTTGACCATGAAGCTCGGTTTAACCGGATCCATCGCCTGCGGCAAAAGCACCGTCAGCACCTATCTCGCGTCGCTGGGCTGTGCCATTGTCGATGCCGACGCGATTTCCCGCGCGTTGACCGCTGACGGCGGCGCGGCGCTTCCCGCCGTTCGTCAGGCGTTCGGCGACAGCGTGTTCCGCGGGGAATCCCTCGACCGCCGCGCACTCGGACAGCTCGTCTTTTCCGATTCCCAAAAACGCGATGAGCTGAACGCCATTCTGCATCCCCTCATTCTGCGCGAAATCACCCGACAGCTTGATGCCTTCGACGCGCCGGAACGCCTTGTCATCGGCGATATCCCGCTGCTCTATGAATGCGGCATGCAGACGCTGTTCGATACCGTTTGGGTCGTTTCCGTTCCGCGCGAAACACAGATTCAGCGACTTGCTCAGCGCGACGGGCTCGACCGAACGCAGGCAGAGCGGCGCATCGACGCTCAAATGCCCCTGGCGCAAAAAGAACAGCTCGCCGACGCCGTCATCCATACCGACGGCACAATCGAACAGACCCAGCGGCAGATTGACGCGCTGCTTTGCCGCCTTGCCCAAAGGAGAAAGCCATGAGCGAAAACACACCCATGCGCCGCAGGCGTCCCCCTCAGCCTGTCCAAATCGACGACGCTTCCATTCCGCATAAGTCGGATGAGGATAATCCGGTGCGTCCCGCACGCGAAATGCCGCCGCACAGACGTGTCCGCGTCGTTCCGATTGAAACTACAGACGATGACGCCCCCCGGCATCTGCCGGAATCCCCGCTGTCAAGCCTGCCGGCGCCCGTTCGCTTCGGCGCGCTGGCTCTCGCGCTCATCCTGCTGATTGTCGGCTCGGTTTCCATCACGAGAACCTACCTCGCCCATCAGGAGGAACGCAGGCGGCTGGAGGCAGAAGCCGCCGAACGCGCGCAGCATCCGCTCTACTACGCCGACACGATTACCGCCTACGCCGATGCTCAGGAGCTTGACCCCGCGCTCGTCGCCGCGGTCATCCTCTGCGAATCGAGCTATGACCCCAAAGCAGAAAGCAGGCTGGGCGCACGCGGACTGATGCAGCTGATGCCCGATACCGCCGAATGGGTTGCCCATAAGCTCGGAGAGGACGGCGCAGACTATTCCTTTGACAATCTCTATGACCCGCAGACCAATATCCGCTTCGGTACGTGGTATCTGGGCTACCTCTCCCGCCGTTTTAACGGCGATGCGACCAAGATTGTCTGCGCCTATCATGCCGGTCAGGGCAATGTGGACAGCTGGCTCAAGAACCCGCAGTACAGCTCCGACGGCGTGACCCTCGACGTCATCCCCACGCAGGATACGGCGACCTACGCCTCCCGCGTCCTGCGCGCGCGCGATATCTACCGCAAGTATTATTTCCCGATTGAGCTTCCCGATACTCAGCAGACCGAAACCGAATCATAAGGAGATCGACCATGCGCATTTCCCGCTTTACCCGTCTGACAGCCTGCCTGCTCTGCGTGATGCTGGCTCTCGTTCCCGCGGCAGGTCTTGCCGTTCCCTCGTCGCTGACCTGCGCCATCGTCGCCAAGGACGACCTTGAACTGCGCCCGCTGGAGCTGAACCAGCGCGATGTGGTCAGCGTGCTGGATCTGGTTTATGAAGGCCTGTTTCAGATGGATGATAACGATCAGCCCCAGCCTGAATTGGCGTATTCCTATGAATTCACAAACGACGGACGCAAGCTGAAGGTCAAGCTGCGTGAAAACGTGGCCTTCCATAACGGGCGCACGCTGACCAGCGCAGACGTCATCGCCACGCTTGACTATATGTTTGAATTGACGGGCTTTGACGACGAGCTGAACTCCGATGTTCCCACAGCCGACCGCGGTTTGTATTATTCGACGTTCTACTCCATCAAATCCTGGGAAGCGACGGATGACTACAACCTCGTCTTTACCCTGCGCCGCGCAAGCTACGGCTCGCTGTATGCCCTCGCCTTCCCGATTCTGCCCGCCGACGAGGTGCGCAGCAATATGCCCGCGGGTACCGGCCCGTATCAGTATGACGGCTATGAGCAGGGTGCGTCCATCTGGCTGACCGCAAACAAAAACTGGTGGAAGAAAATACCCGCCATCCGCAATATCCGCGCCGGTATCTATAGCTCGGATGACCGTGCACTCAATGCCTTTGACACGCAGACGGTCGATGTCGCCATGACGCGCTCGATTAACGCCTCCCGTTACAGCGGCTCGCTCAATACCTTCTCGATGACGGCGCGCACCCGTCAGCTTGAGGTGCTGCTGGTCAACCGCGCCTACAAAGATTTTAAAAGCGACGATAACGGACAAAACCTCGTCCGTCAGGCGATTTCCTACGCCATCAATAGAAGCGAGCTGATTTCCTCCGCCTATCAGAATATGGCAACCGTCGCTTATACGCCCATCCCATCGGGTACATGGCTCTCGAACGAATCGACTATCCGCGATATCTATGACCCGCTGATGGCGGCGTCCCTGCTGGACAGCGCAGGCTATAAGCTCGCCGACGACGGCAAACGCTATAAGAAC